>SDBT01010116.1_pt1 | contig 15257 bp, 13 predicted proteins | sample 2277101 | NCBI WGS metagenome assembly SDBT01 (sample SAMN10404973, study PRJNA504765) | marine sediment metagenome | isolation source: marine sediment core GS10_PC15, 103 cmbsf | place: Arctic Ocean: Southern Knipovich Ridge | collected 2010 | reverse complement strand
TTCCCGCAGCAGATTCAGTTCCGCCATTTCCAGTTCTCCTTGAGCGGCGATGATTCTGGTCTCCAGTTCCAGCGGGTTGCTCTGGACATCAAGCGCGTTCTCCCAGGCCTTTTCCGCGCCGTCCCGGGCTATTATGGCCTGTTGCAGATAGGCGCGGGCCAGGTTCACATTCGCTTCGACCCGTCTTTTCTGGGCGGTGAGCAACGAATCGTCCAGTATAATCAGGGTGGTGCCTGCTGCGACATGGTCGCCTTCATCGGCACTGATTTCGGCAATGCGACCGCCGGTCTCAGCGGCAATGGAAACGTCTCTGGCCTCGATAAACCCTGAAGTCAGGATTTCTCCGGGAGGTTCTGCCGCAGAACGGCCAAAGCCCCACCAGAGCCCGGCGCCAATCACTATAATCAAGGCCATGACAGCCAGCAATCTTATCTTTTTCCGTTTCATTTTGCCCTCCATTTTATAAAATTAATGTAATAATTTTATATATTTATTACAATATTATAATGATAACACTTGACATTGTCAATACTTTTTTATAAAATTAATAAAAATATTACAAATATATCAATTATTTGGTACGGGGATGACCAGTGAACGGTTTTGAACGGAGAAAGGAACAGAAGAAGGATAGTATCCGTCGGGCGGCGCTGGAGCTTTTCCAGGCTTACGGGTTCAAGAAAGTAAGCATCAATGACATTGCCCAGAAGGCGGGTGTCTCCCAGGTGACCATTTATAATCACTTCGGCAGCAAGGACGAACTGGTGCGCGATGTCATAAAAAACCTGTTTTACAGTATGCTGGAAAAATACCGCGGCATAGTAAAGGAGGAAAAACCTTTTTTGCAGAAACTGGAGGCGATAGTCTTCGATAAATCAGAGCTTATCGGCCAGTTTCAAGGCGAGTTGAGGCAGGCCGTGTTTTCACAGGACCCGGAGATGCGCCAGTTTGTGGAATCAATCTGGCAGGGAGAGATAAACCAGCTGCTAATCGATTTGTTTGAGGATGGGAGGAAACAGGGCTATATCAGCACCGACCTCTCGCGGGAAGCTATACTGACCTACTACGAAATTTTTCGTCAGGGTATCTACAACAGTCCTCACATACAGGCAAAACTGGAGGGAAACCCGAAGCTGATACGAGAGCTGGTCTCCGTTTTTACTTACGGATTAAATGGCTGAAATGACATTGTCATCGGGGGGGATAAGCTCAGGCCAGGACTCACCCGTGATTAATCACGCCATCATCCTTCAAACGGGCGATATCCTCATCAGAATAGTCGAGAAGGTTTTTCAGGATTTCCCCGGTGTGCTCTCCCAGCAGCGGGGCCGGGGCATAAACTTCTCCCGGTGTTTCGGAAAGGTGAATCGGTGAACCGGCGACCTTTACCCTGCCTACTTGTGGCTGCTCCATTTCCACCAGCATATTCCGGTATTGAATACAGGGGTCCTCGCAGACCTGCCTGATATTGTTTATGGGGGAGTGAGGGATGGATTCCCTTTCCAGAATCCTGCTCCAGGCATGGGTGGTTCTTTTCACCATCTCCGTTTCCACGATTTCCATCAGTGTTTTTCTGTTCTTGGAGCGCAGCGAATTGGTCTCGAATTCGGGTTGTGTGCTTAAATCTTCCCGACCAATCGCCGTACAGAACATTTTCCAGATGCTATCGTTGCCGATGGCGATGACCATCCAGCCGTCACTGGTGGGCACGGTTTGAAAGGGAGCGATGCTCGGGTGGGCGGAACCGAGCGGCTTGGGAGTGAGGTGCCCAACCGTGTACTGGGCAACGGCGTTTTCCAGGACAAAAAACAGACCATCCACCATTGAACCATCATAGCGCTGGCCTTGGCCAGTTTTTTCACGGTGCATCAGGGCGGCGAGGATGCCGATGACTGCCTGGTGGCCGGCGAAAATGTCTCCTATCGAGGCACCAGCCCGGCATGGAGCGCCGTCTTCGGGGCCGGTTATGCTCATGAACCCGCTGTACGCCTGGGCGATAATGTCATAGGCCGGACGAGAGCGGTATTCCGGCGGCGCATCGTGGCCGAATCCGGATATAGACGCATAGATGATGGACGGGTTTATTTTTTGAATCTCTGCCCAGCTGAATCCCAGTTCCGGCAGGGTGGTGGGGCGATAGTTTTCAATGATAACATCGGAAACCTTGATAAGCTTACGGAGGATTTGCTTTCCCTTTTCGTGTTTCAGGTTCAGGACCATGCTTTTCTTATTTCGGTTGAGGCTGATGAAGTAGGCGCTGTGGTTCTTGCCCGGCTGGCCGGCGAAAGGACCGAATTCCCGGGCATCGTCACCATGCGGTGGCTCAACATGGAGCACCTCGGCACCGAGGTCGGCCAGCAACATGGTCGCTATCGGTCCGGCCAAAACGTGAGTCAGATCAATGATGCGTACACCTTCCAGAGCTCTCGCCATTTCATGTTCTCCTTTCGTCATTGAGGAGGTCGTCTACCAGTTTAACCTCGAATAAGAAAAAATTCAAAGCGTCCTTGACAGGCAGATTATACGGCACTTAATATGAAAATGATATCGGTGTGCTGTGTTTGACCTGGAAAAAATGGGAGTACCAGGGGGAGGTGAGATGTTGCCGAATCGTAAATCCGAAGGTCAAGCATGGCTTAAAAAGCTGGGCAGAAGAGAGTTTTTAAAAGAGCTGGCCTTGATGGGCGGGCTGGCACTGATAGCCTCGTTCCTTCCGGCCTGCCTGAGAAAGGCGGGGCCGACAAAAAAGACGACCGTTCCGGCGGCAGCAAAGGAGTCGACAATGACCAGTACAGATAATTTGACCAGGGTAAGCCTGGTGCGCACTAACAATCGAATGGAGGGGGTACGGAGAGGAATTGCGCTGCTTGAGACCAATCCGGTGAAGGGCAAAGCAGTAACCCTCAAACCGAACTTCAACACTGCCGACCCTGCGCCGGGCTCGACGCACAACGATACCCTGCGCGCTCTGGTTCTGGACCTGCAGGAAATGGGGGCCAGCAGCATAACTCTGGCCGAACGCAGCGGCCCGCCGAATACCCGTGATGTGATGGAGAAGAAAGGTATCTTCCCGCTGGCCAAAGAACTGGGGATTGAGGTGGTCAACCTTCAGGAACTCGGCCCCGAGGGATGGGCTCACGTTAAGTCCAGTGACAGCCACTGGCAGGACGGTTTCCTCTTTTCCCGGGCCTATCTGGAAGCGGAAGCAATTGTCCAGACCTGCTGTCTCAAAACACATGCCTACGGCGGCCACTTTACCCTGTCGCTGAAGAATTCTGTGGGGCTGGTGCCGCGTACCGGATATCCCTATATGGACGAGCTGCACAGCTCGCGCTACCAGCGGCAGATGATAGCCGAAATAAATACCGCCTATAGCCCGGACCTGATTGTGCTGGATGGGGTGGAGGCCTTCGTCGATGGCGGACCCGATAAAGGTAAACGGGTAAACGCTGATGTGATACTGGCCGGCAGCGACCGGGTGGCCATAGACGCGGTGGGTGTGGCCATCCTGCGATTGCTCGGCACGACGTCGGAGGTCAGTAAAGGCCCCATCTTCGGGCAGGACCAGATTACCCGGGCAGTGGAGCTGGGGTTGGGAGCAAGCTCCCCGGAACAGATTCAGATTATAACCGATGACGCTGAGAGCGAGGACTTCGTCGGCAAGGTACGTGAAATCCTGCTCCGCGGCTGACACAGTTATCTGCTATCGGCAACAAATTAAAAGATTTCCAGCTCCTCCACTTTTTCCGGCCTGGGGATGCCGGTTTCTTCATCCCAGCCCATCAAAGTATAGTAATATCTCCTGGCCAGCTCCATTTTCTGCGGGTCCAGCGCTTTATCGGCCAGCACGCCGTCGGTTTTCGGCTGGAAGAAACGCTGCGGCAATTTGTCATCGGCGGCGGTAAGCCCCTCACGAAGGTTGAATAACCTGGACATGGTCAACGTTCTTTCCGCGATACGCATCAGCTCATTGACGCTGGTATCCCATCCCGTCACCGCCGATAGAAGTCCGTTTATCTGCTCATAAGAATAGGGCAGGAACTGACAAAACACCAGTGAGTCGAAGACGATTAGCTTTGACTGTACGAAGCGGAACAGGGCTACCTTGCGCGGGCCGATATCGTCAGCCGGAAACGGCCCGGGCATACCAAAATGCGCCATCTCTTTGCCTCGCCAGTCGGCGACATTGGTATACATCGTATCGTGCAGGTTGCAGCAATGGTCGGCGCCGTGAGGGTTGACCATGAAGCCGAGGCCGAGACCGAGCTTGACCCTCGGCTCGTGCATGCCGGCCTCCAGCCCTTTTACATGGATGGCATAATCTTCCGCCCCTTTGCCGATTCTCTGCGCGGCACGGGCAACGCCCTCGGCCAGCATGTCGCCAATGCCCTCGCGTCGTGCAATCATCTCGATAAGCTTCAGCATCGCTTCTGTGTTGCCAAACCTCAGCTCGATGCCGCCGGTATCTGTCGTGCTGAGCAGGCCGTTTTCAAAGCACTCCATGGCGAAGGCGATTACTTCACCGATGGAAATGGTATCCAGGGAGTAGGCATTGCAGAGTTCGTTGCCCTTGGCGATGGCTTCGAGATTATCGATGCCGCAGTTGGAACCGATTGAAGCCAGGGTCTCGTATTCTGGCCCTCCGTAGGCGGGGTCGACAACGTAAGGTTTTTTTACCTGGATCACCTTCTTGCAGCGGACGGTGCAGGCAAAGCAGGCGTCCATTTTTATGCCGAACCTATTCATAACGGAACCGGCGTCAATATCCTTTACCGCGGGAAATAAACCGTCACGGAAATTTCTCACCGGCAGGTTGCCGACGGCCTCAAAGCCATCCATGCCGATGCCGGTGCCATATTCCCAGAATCCCCGTAACGTTTCCCAGTTCTCTTTCAGCCATTTTCTCAGTTCCGGTATCGGTCTGGAGCTTACCAGCGCCGGTGACTGATGTCCCCTGACGGCGATTGCCTTGAGGTTCTTCGAGCCCATCACCGCCCCGGTGCCACCCCGCCCCGCGGCGTCATAGAGCCCGTTCATAATACAGGCATAGCGCACCAGGTTTTCTCCCGCCGGACCGATGAGGGCCAATCGTATCTTGTCGTCACCAAGCTCGGCTCTGACCATCTGCTGCGCTTCTTTGGTGTTTTTGCCCCAGAGATGTCCCGCGTCTCTGATGGATACCTCGCCATCATTGACCCAGAGGTAGACCGGTTTTGCTGCCTTTCCTTCGACGATAATGGCGTCGTAACCGGCGCGTTTCATTTCCGCGCCCCAGAATTCGCCCACTTCCGACTTGGCGATGCCGCCGGTCAGTGGCGATTTGGCGACGATGCAGTTGCGACCGCTGCCGGGCAGCGGGATACCGGTCAGCGGTCCCGCAGCGAAAATCAACTTGTTATCCGGACCGAGGGCATCGGCCCCCGGCTCCAGTTCTTTCCACAGAAAATAGGTGGCCAGGCTGGCACCGCCGAGGTATTTCCGAAGAAATGGAGCTTCGGGTGTTTCCACAGCGGTACTGTTATCAGACAAATTGACTCTTAGAATCTTGCCAGTATAGCCACCGACCTGTTGTTCACTCATTTTATTCATCCTCCATCGATTTTGCTTCCTAGTTTACAGGATGTTGGTAAGGATATAAAGCCAGGAAAAAGCAACCGGTATCAAAAACACGGGTCCCTCAGATAAATCTGGGTCGGGTCAGTGTGGCGCAGGGTCTCCACTTTGGTCATAGTGCCGGAGGCGACGTCCAGCACTACCTGCAGGAGCTTTTTACCAGCTTCTTCAATCGTATCCTCACCCTCGAGGACCGTGCCGGAGTAGAAGTCAACGCTGGTTGGTGCCATGGCCAGCGTCTTGGGATTGGCCGTCGTCCACAGGAGCGGGGCGATGACGGCGGTTGAAGTATGCAGCAGGTCATTGCCCACCACTCCCCCGCCTCCCAGTTGAAAGATGACCAACTGCGCCCCCGAGGCAGCGTAGCCGGCGAAGATGGAGCCCATGCTCATCCAGTTATCCACAAAGTACAGTCCCTTTCCTTCCGGCCTTTCTCCGTACTTGAGCACACCCTGTATCGGCGCTGACCCCGACTTGTGGATGGCGCCCAGCGACTTCTCTTCCAGTGAGGATATGCCTCCCGCGATGTTGGAAGGCACCGGATTAACGGTGCGAATGTCCTCGCCGGTGGATTTGGCGATGGCCTCGATCTCGGCGGCGGCATCGAGGATACGCTGAGAGACGGTTTCATTAACGCCGCGTTTGGACAGGATGTGTTCTGCGCCGATAATTTCCGTGGTCTCGCCGAAGAAGGCGGTACCGCCGCCAGCGACGATGCGGTCGAAGAGGTTGCCGATGACCGGGTTGCCGGCAATGCCGGAGGTCGTATCTGAGTAACCGCATTTCACACCTACGGCCAGGTTGCTCAAATCGAACGGTTGCCGTCTGAGGCGGGAGGCCTCCAGCACCATCTCTCTCGCCAGCTGGACTCCTTTCTCCAGAGCTCGGAACGTGCTCCCTTCCTTGGCCACATCGAGTATCTCCACACGCTTCCCCGACTTGGCTATCTCCTCAGCGAGGCGAGCCGGCTTGAGTTCCGGGTATCCGGCACCCGGGCTTAAGGTATGGATAATAACCGAAGCTACATTTGGATTACGCCCCAGTCCTATCAGGGTGCGCGCGATGGTCTCACGGTCGCGGCTGGTGCGACCGCTCCCCGAATCCGGGGTCAGAATGGTTTTGGTACCGTCAACGAAATCACATATTTTGGCGGGCAGGAATCCCCAGGGGATTATAAGGACATAATTGCGGGTCCCAGCCGAGCCATCCGGCCTTGCATATCCTGAGAAATTCATTTGACGTCTCCTTTTGTTAAGTCTCCTCGGCCCCGTGCGCCTTCCAGGTTGTGGACGTGGACCATTTCTCCCTTTTTGATGTCGCGCGAGGCGATGCCGATGGCTTCACCGTACTTGATGATAGCGGCGCCTCTGGCAATGTCAGTCACGGCGATTTTGAAGCCGAAAGGTATGCTTTCTCTGGCGTTAACGGCACTGGTCTCTTTGCCGAGGCGAATCAGCATCTCATTTCCGGGCGCCGCATCCTCAAGAAGCGTGGCCACGTTGTCCTTTTCCGAAAGCCTCAATGCCCCTCTTGTTGTCATTAAATACCTCCTTCTCAATCTCTGGTATCAGATTCAGGGATTATTTTAACCGGTGAAACATTGTAAATAAGAAATACCGCGGCAACCGCGAGTCCAGCAGAGGCGAGCCAGACTCCCTGATAGCTGCCCCAGGTATCGAATACCCATCCTGCCAGGAACGGCCCGACGATACCGCCCAGGGCGTTGATACCGACGATAAAGCCAAAGATGCTGCCGAAGTTGGCATGGCCGAAGTACTCGACAACTAGGGGAGGCCTTATACCGGTAGAGCCGCCATAGCCGACGCCAAAAAGTAAGAGAAAAGGAACCAGCAGCCATAGACCGGCACTGGGAGCGGAACCGAAACAGAACAAACCGATGGTAATCAGGCCAAAGGCAACGGCCGCCACCCGTCGCCGGTCGGACCTGTCCGCCAGCCAGCCGAAACCCAGACGCCCCCCGACGCTCATTATCGGTAGTATCATGGCCACGAGGCTAGCTCTGGTCCTGTCCATACCAATGCTGCTCAGGTACGGCATAATGTGGGTGATAACGCTGCTTATCAGTATAACGTGGACCATGAAGGTCATGGCAATGCGCCAGAACGTGACGCTTCTAAGCACCTGCGTTACTCTGAAGTTCGATTTGGGGGACTGTGTAACAGTGGAGGCGTTGGACAATGGTGAAGGGGCTTCTTTAAGGCCATCGGGCTGGTAACCATACTGTTCGGGTCGGTGCCGAAAAACAAAGGAGAGCGGAAGGACTATGGCCAGCACACCGGCGGCCAGAATGGCTATGGTCCTCCGCCAGTCGAAGATGTCAATGAGTTTAACAATCAGGGGCACGAGCAGGCCGCTGAAGCCGAAACCGGACATGGCGATGCCGCTGGCAATTCCCATCTTTAAGCGGAACCAGCTGGCGACGGCGGTCATCAGCACGGTGAGAGTGGTGGCGCTCATGCCAATGGCGATAAGAGCGAAGGCCGCGTAAAACGTGGCCAGCGATGTGGTCCGGCTGAGAAGGAAAAGCCCCAGGGCCGTAACAATCGCCCCGGCGAAAATGAGGCGGCGTGGGCCCAGTCGGTCGGTCAATATGCCGGTAAGCGGTGCCAGCAGGCCGATTTCAAGGCCGCGCAATGAAGCCGCCAGGGAGATCTGCGCATAGCTCCAGCCCATGTCATTGGCGATAGGTTCAAAGATAGCGGTAAAACCGTAGAAAACGACGCCGCCGATATACATCGCGATGAGGAAGGCAGCCCCGACTATCCACCACCCGTAGAATATCCCGGTGGATTTACGGTTAGAAAGCATGGCTGAACAATTGTATCATCAAATTTCTACTCCGAGTGCTGAAAACGCGTCGTATCAGGGTCGGAAGCATGGGTAATCTTCTGCACACTCTCCTTGATGCTCTCGATTTTCATAATTTTCATCCAGTCGGGCTGGAGTATTCGTTTTTTCGCCTCGGCTACAGCAAGTCTGGCGCCTTCAGAGAGAGTGGAACCCTCCAAGAGAAAGACTTCACCCATCATACAGCGGAGGTGGCTAAACAGAAAATCGCGCGCCACTGTCTCCGGGACACCCATCCTGACCGCTTCATCCATGGCCTCCTTCATCATGTAAACACAGGTAAGGCCCAGGGTCTCAACCAGCGCCGGCTCGAGAATCGCCATCTGCTCCGTGGTGACGCGGTAAGAACTAAGTATGGGAGCATAAATCACCCTGGCAATCGCCTCTCCCTTGGCGTAGTCTTCTTCCGGTCCCTGGTGTAAGGCGCAGACGATGCTCTGTTTCGCCTTGTCGCCACCGAAGAAGTCCTGCTGGGCTTCAGGGTCGGTCTCGTCACCGAACATGGGGGCGTGGCATGGATGTGTGATGAAGTAAGTGATACCCTTGCGTTCCGGGAGCATTCCGGCATACCCCGCCGCCGGGTCGAGCCCCATAATCATGGTGCCGTTTTTTGCTTTAGGGACGATGTCGCTGCAAATCGGGCCGATTAATCGGTCGGGGACGGCCAGTATGACCACATCGGCCTGTTCGAGCGCCTTATCTTGAGGAGCTACAGAAAGGCCCAGGCCGGCAAGATTTTTCTTTCCCTCCTCGCTGATTTCCACGTAGAGCGTATTGTAGTCAGAGCAGTCTTTCAATTTACAGGCAATCCGCATCCCCATCTGCCCGCCGGCCCCCATAAGTGCGATTGTGGTCATATCCCCTTTCTATTCTTCCATCTGGATATTTTACCTCGCTCTGCGAGCGTTTCACGCCGCTCGCTGGAAGTGCGACATATCAAGTCCAACTGCCACATCAATGACCGCTGGCTTTCCTTCTTTATTGGCCTTCAATGCCTCTTCCAGGGCTGGCTTAATCTCAGATGCTTTCTCCACTCTCCGACCGAGGCACTGACACGCCTCCGCCCATTTGACGAAATCGGGCTGCACCTGGAAGGTGCTGGTATTCCAGCCTGCCGCTGTCATTTGATGATGCTTGACCCAGCCAAGCGCGGAGTTGTTCAAAACCAGCCATGTGCATCCTGCCTTATATTGTGCGGCCGTCGGTAGCTCTTTCATATACATCTGGAAAGCACCATCGCCGGTGACACAGACCACGTTTTTCTCCGGTTTGGTCAATTTGGCAGCTATGGCACCGACAACGCCCATGCCCATACAGGTCTGCTCGGCAACCGGCACGCATTCCGAGCCGTCCTGTACCTCGTAATATGGCCAGCAATATGACCAGGCATCCTGCGAGCCGTTCTCGCTGACCAGGATGGTGTTCCGGCCAAAGATGCGGCTCAATTCATGCACGGCGCGCTTTGCCGGTATCGGTGTTTCCTCCACCATGCACTCCGCCTCGACCTCTTTCCTGAACTCCTCTTTTGCTTTAAGAACTTCCTTCACCCTGGGCATTTCACGGAAATCTTTGCCTGCTGTACTGCCGTGTTGGATAGCGTCAGTAAGTTGCTTCAAGACAAGTTTGGCATCGCCGACAATGCCAACATCCGGCATCCAGTTCTTACCTATCTCCTCGGCAGCGATGTCAATCTGAATGAACCTGGCTCCCTCGGGAAAGTCGCGCCACTGGTGGGTCTCGTAACTTTCATTTCTTGTGCCAACCGTAAATACCAGGTCGGCATCGGAATAGACTTCTTTGCCAACTCTGGTACGGTAGTAACCGCATAAGCCGAGGGCCAGCGGGTGAGTCTCAGGCAAAATACCTCTTCCGCCTGGCGTAGTAAGAAAAGGTATGCCCAGTGACTCGATAAACTGCTTGAATTCCTCAGCTGCTTCTGCCAGCACCGTTCCGTTTCCGGAAATCGCCACCGGTCTTTCCGCCTTCGAAAGTAGCTTAACCGCTTCATTTATCAGCGCGGGGTCACCGCCGGTGCGAATCTTCTTTGCCGGCACATACTGGGGATTTCCTATGTCATGCAGTTCCCAGCGCGTTTTCCCGCTAACATCATAAGGCAACTCCAGGAAAACGGGACCTGGCTGCCCGTTGACGGCTATGGAAAAAGCCCGGCGCATAAACCACGGTATCCTCTCGGTATACGGGATGCGGGCGCTCCACTTGGTTATGGGCTTCATCTGGGCTAGCTGGTCTGATTCCTGGAAATCGCCCATACCGGATAATTTCTGCGAGCCGGCGGCATTGATTATCACCACCGGTGAGCAGCCGGAATATGCTTCAAGGACTCCGGGAAGCAGGTTTGCCGTTCCGGGTCCAATGCTGGCAGTGCAAACGCCCGGCTTCCCGCTCAACCTGGCATAGGCCATGGCCATGAACGGCGCCGACCCTTCATACCGCAGGTTTACGTTTCTTATGCCTTCAATCTTCTCCGCATAGAGCTGCAAGCCGGAATCTCCTATACCGAAGATATATTCGATTCCCTCAGCTTTCAGCATATTGACCATTGCTTCCCATGCGTTCATTGTTTATTTCCTCCTTTTACCGGCGTTTTAGTAGACTTGTGGCGGATTCGGTAACTTTTCAAAGACAGGCAATCGAAAATTTGGCAGTAGTAAAATCTGAAAAAATGATTTCAGAATAGTTATACCATAAACTGGCCTTGGACGGCGAGTGATGGCAGCAGAGGCATTCGGGGAGGATAGATGGCCTGGCTTTTACGGTTCCACTACCTTTCAGGCCGAGGCATGGGAACGGCTTTCCGGCCGTACGTTTTTCCGTGTCCAGTCGACGATTTCAGCAATCGGAGTACCCGGCAGGAATACGTGCTTGATGCCGGCTTCCTTTAATATGGGAATGTCTTCCTCGGGAATGATACCGCCGCCAATAATGGTGATATCGCCGGCACCGCTGGCCTTCAGCTGTCTGACCACCTCGGAGAACAGGTACAGGTGCGCCCCGGAAAGGCAGCTTAAACCGACCAGGTCAACATCCTCCTGAATCGCGGCGCTTGCAATCTGCCCCGGGGTCTGATGCACGCCGGTGTAGATGACTTCAAATCCCGCGTCACGGAAGCCGCGGGCAATAATCCTGGCGCCGCGGTCATGGCCATCAAGGCCGGGCTTGGCAACCAGCACCCTCAGTTTTCTTTCTCGCTCCATCGCTGTTCCAAAATTAGAAGAAACCGGGGTCGCGGTACTCACCGAAGACCTCGCGGTAGACATCACAGATTTCCTGCTCGGTGGCGTAAGCCCTGACCGCCTCGATAACACGGGGCATAACGTTTTTATCGCTCCGGCACGAGGCACGGAGGTCATTGAGGGTTTGCGCCACCGCCCGGCTGTCCCGGCTTCTCTTTATTTTCTTTAACCTTTTGACCTGTTCTGCTTCAACCTTTTCGTCAATCTTCAGTATCTCAATCGGGGTTTCCTCTTCGGCCAGGTATTTATTAACGCCCACGATTACCTTTTCCTGAGCATCCACCTGTTGCTTAAACCTGTAGGCGGCGTTGGCGATCTCCCGCTGTGGAAATCCACGGTCAATTGCCGCCAGCATACCGCCCATATCATCGATTCGTTTGATGTATTTCCAGGCTTCATCTTCTATCTGGCGGGTCAGTGCCTCCATATAATAGGAACCGGCCAGAGGGTCGATGGTGTTGACCACGCCGGTCTCCTCGGCCAGAATCTGCTGGGTGCGGAGGGCAATGGTGGCGGCGAATTCCGTGGGCAGGGCATATTCTTCGTCGAAGGAATTGGTATGAAGCGACTGCGTTCCGCCCAGGACAGCCGCCAGCGCCTCGGTGGCGGTGCGGATGATGTTATTATGTGGTTGCTGGTGCGTCAGCGAACAGCCGGCCGTCTGCGTGTGTAACCTCAACCACCAGGAGCGGGAGTTTTTGGCCTTGAACTTGTCCTTCATGATTTGGGCCCACATCCGCCGCGCTGCCCGGAACTTGGCGATTTCCTCAAAAAAGTCCATGTGAGAGTCGAAAAAGAAAGACAGCCTCGGCGCAAAAGCGTCAACGTCAAGTTTCTTACGCTCGATGACATCCTGAACATAGGCAATCCCATCCGCCAGAGTAAAGGCCAATTCCTGTACGGCGGTGGCACCGGCCTCGCGGATATGGTAGCCGCTGATGCTGATGGTGTTCCAGCGGGGCACATATTTGGTGCCGAACTCAATGGTGTCGCTGATAAGCCTTATCGATGGTTCAGGCGGACACATAAAAGTTTTCTGGGCGATGAACTCCTTGAGCATGTCGTTTTGAATGGTGCCGCCCACCCTGTCCCAGCTCACCCCCTGTTTCTCGGCGGCCACCAGGCACATTGCCCAGAGCACACTGGCGGGCGGGTTGATGGTCATGGAGGTGGTGACCTGGTCCAGTGGAATGTTTCTGGTCAGGATTTCAAAATCGGCCAGGGTATCGATGGCGACCCCGCACTTGCCGACCTCGGCTCTGGCCTTTGGAGAATCGGAATCGTAGCCCATCAGGGTGGGGAAATCGAAGGCGGTGCTCAGGCCGGTCTCGCCCTCTTTTAAGAGCTGGTGCCATCTACGGTTGGTATCCTCGGCGGTGCCCAGTCCGGAGAACATGCGAAATGTCCAGACCCGACCACGGTAGCCGGTGGCCTGACAGCCACGGGTGAACGGGAAAAATCCGGGATAACCGATATCACGTTCGAAGCCCAGGTTGCGAATATCTTCTGGAGTATATATCGGATTTACCAGCAGGTCGGAAATGGTGGATAATCGTTTCTTTGCCATCAGGTCAGGGGCTGATTGTGTAACCTCAGCCTCCCATTTTTTCATCCCCTGGCGGGCATCGGTCAGTGTCTTCTCATCGAACATGGTCATCCACCACCCTTCAGGCCCGGTATCTGGCCCGCATATTCCGTCTGTGTCCAGCTGTAGCCACTCTCCAGTGCTTTACGATTCATATTCAATAACTTCTGTTTCCTGGCAAGCGTATCCTCCATAATCCTGTGAATGCTATTCAGAGAGACGATCGGGCGATAAGCAAGCAGCGCACCGAGGACCACCAGATTGCCAATGCCGCTGTCCCCGGCCTCTGCCGCTAGCTCGTTCGCTGGAACATAGACTGCATCGATATCGTTCCGCCCAACCGTTTCCGGTACCAGTGTCTGGTTCACCACAAGCAGTCCGCCTGACTTGGTGGTCTGTTCGAACCTGGTCAGGGAAGCCGAACTCATGGCCACGGCGACGGTAGGCCGGGAGATAAACAGAGCGCCAATGCGTTCATCTGAGATGGTGACGTTGCACCAGACAGTGCCGCCTCTTTTCTCAGCCCCATACGCGGGCATGTATACCACTTCGCGCGCTTCTCTGAAGGCAGCTTCCGTGAGCAGCCGACCGATGAACAGCACCCCCTGTCCACCAAGGCCACCGATGGCGATTTCCTCATGCATGGCCGACCTCTTTTTTCAACACCGCAACGGCTTTAATCACCTTATATTCTCCAAGCGGGTAGTGGGGAAGCATGTTTTCCGCAAGCCATTCCATGGCTTTTACTGGCTCGACCCGCCAGTTGGTCGGGCAGGGAGACAGCACCTCGACCAGTGACATTCCCAAATTAGCAAGCTGAGTCCGGAAAGCGAGCTTTATCGCCTGCTTGGCTTTTCTGACCGCAGCCGGACTGTGCACGGCAACGCGGGCTACATATGCCGTGCCTTCCAGAGTCGATAGCATCTCACAGACACGGATGGGGTAGCCGGCCAGGGAGGGTTTTCGGCCGGTGGTTGTTGAGGTCGAGTACATACCGAGGAGTGTGGTGGGGGCCATCTGCCCACCGGTCATGCCGTAGATGGCGTTATTGACGAAGATAGTGGTGATGTTTTCACCGCGGGCGCAGGCGTGCACGATTTCGGCGGTACCGATTGCCGCCAGGTCGCCGTCGCCCTGGTAGGTAAAGGGGATGAGGTGGGGATGGCACCGTTTGATGGCGGTGGCCACGGCGGGAGCACGGCCGTGGGCCGACTCAAGGCCATCGAAGTTGAAAAATTCGTAAGAGTTGACCGAGCAGCCAATTGAGGCCACGCATATCGCCCTTTCTCTGATTTTCAGCTCATCAATTACCTCGGCAACAAGACGGAAGACAATGCCGTGACCGCAGCCGGGGCAGAAATGGAATGGATGTTCCTCCATTGATTCCGGCCGCTGATATAGTATTGTCTCTAATTCTTTATCTTCTAACCGGGCCATTTCAACCTTAACCTGCTACTTCATGATTTTCTCAACGGCTTCCAGTATCTCGTCGGCAGAGATGGGCACGCCGCCGAACTGATTGACCAGTTCCACCGGCGAATCCGTACTAACCGAAAGCCTGACATCTTCGATAAGCTGGCCGAGGCTCAGCTCCGCCACCAGGAAACGTCTGCCATTCCGTGATAAATCGGACAGGGGTTTGGCGGGGAAGGGGAAAAGGGTGATAGGGCGGAATATGCCGACTTTGAATCCTTCCTCGCGGGCCATTTTCATGGCCGTCATTGCCGAGCGAAAGGCGCTGCCATAGGCAACGATAACCAGTTCCGCGTCATCGAGGTTGATGCCTTCAAAGCGAACCTCGTTCTGCCCGATATTCTCCAGCTTCTGACGCAGAAGCTCGACCCGGGGGCGGTAATTCACAGGGTCCATGGCAAAGGAATTGATGATGTTCTTGGGCCGACCCACCGTGCCGGTGATGGCCCATGGTTTCTCGGGCA
>SDBT01010115.1_pt1 | contig 15260 bp, 10 predicted proteins | sample 2277101 | NCBI WGS metagenome assembly SDBT01 (sample SAMN10404973, study PRJNA504765) | marine sediment metagenome | isolation source: marine sediment core GS10_PC15, 103 cmbsf | place: Arctic Ocean: Southern Knipovich Ridge | collected 2010 | reverse complement strand
GTCCGCCGTCGCCACTTACCGCACACCGTGGGCGTCGGGTAGGCTGCTACAAAAAGCACCGCCACGAGAATTCTCACAAAGACTTCACTTTGTCTCGGGTTGTTTGCCGATCGTTTCCCGCCATGACGGTCCTTTGCGTCCACGCTCATCTTCAGAGGAGTCACCATCTTTTCCCGAGGTTTTTTGTTTCCGGGCCATTTTCTTCAACAAGGACCGCAGGGCAGGATATTCTTCTTCGGCCGGCTTGGATTTGGCACGGTTTTCTGTTTCGTCCGCAGGATTCGTTGCGCTTGGATCTAAGCTGTCCCCCGAATCTTCGACGCTGGGAGGGGTGTCTATCCGGACCGGACCGCCCGCCGATACTGAAGGCGAAACATCCGAAATCTGGACGTTTTCAGGCCCAGCAGGACCGTCGTCCTGACTACCAACCAGGGTCCCTTGCTTGTCATCGCGGACTACCGTCACACCATCTTCATCTCCCACATCTTCATTGATGACGACGATCTCATTGTCGCCCACAATGCTAGGTTCCGGTTTGCTGACATCGTCTTTCAGCGACGCCTGGCGTTCGCAACCCGGCCGGATACCCTCCCTGCCCGCGGTTACGCCCCCTTCAACTGAAACAGGCGAGTCGGAATCCCGAGAAGGAGCAATCCCTGGTTCGGATCCTTCGGGAAGCGTATCCTCCCCATGCTCTTCAAGACGTTGCTCTGCCTGAGCAAGTCTGTCTACCCAGGTCCCCAAGGTGTCGCTGGTTTCCTGTCCCGCGCGATCCTCTTGCTTTGTATCTGACGATTCCGATACGGCAGATTGCTTCTCCGGGAGTGTTTCTCCCTGTGATATGGGTTGGTGCTCTGAAGGGATTCCGAGAGGCGAGGTTCCCTGAGTTTCCAGCGGATAATCCTCGTCACTTGGACTGGTTCCACGGCCCGACTGTGTCGCCGACCACCCGCCTTCACGAATTCTCGCGGCTGCGTTACCCCGCAGATCGTCTACAAGGAAACGTTCTCCTTGGCCAGGCTCAGCGTCCTCGTCCCCCGTAACAGCGGGGTTCGCTTCCCGCCATGTCTGCGGGGGCGTGAGTATCTCCCTCGCAAGGGTTCGGTAATCTTCGGCGGCGTGAGAATCGGGGGCAAACGCAAGAATGCTCTCACCCGCCCCAGGACATTCCCGCATTCTGACGTTCTCCCGGATGACGGTCTGGAAAACCTTTCCGGGAAGGGCCCTTCGCAGTTCATCCAGGACCATTCGACTTAGGCGCGTGCGTCCGTCGTACCTGCACGTCAGGACACCCGCCAGAACAATCTCGTGTCCAAAACCGTCCCGGATATCTTCAAGCGTCGTCAAGAGGATCCTTAGACCGTCAAGGGCGAGGATAGACGTCTCCACCGGTACGATCACGTGCGTCGCAGCCAAGAGAGCGTTGCCGATCAGCCGATTGCTCAGGCTCGGGGGACAGTCGATTATGACGAAATCAAATCCAGTTATCTTGGAGAGCACTCTGCGCAACTGCCCTCCCTGGGTTGGTCGCAGCTCGTGCGACACTGAGTCCAGCTTGCCGCTGGCTGGGGCGAGCGAGACCCCCGTAATCACGTCCGGGATCGGCTCCAACCCCTTGCCCTTGCAAAGCGCCTCGGCGAGGCGGCTGTCGTCCTCCACACCCAACCAGCGGGAAGCAGCCGCCTGGCCGTCGAGGTCCACCAATAGGACTTTCTGTCCCATCTCACCGAGGGCTGCGGAAAGGCTTACCGCGGTAGTGGTCTTACCTGTCCCGCCCTTTTCATTAGCGATTGCTATTACCGTGTTTGTATCCATTTCACCAGCACCAGTTCAATAAACTTCGTTCTCGGCGCAGCCGGTCACCCGGAGCGCAAGCAAGGCCCCATTCGTTAATCGTTCTTTTTTGGTCTCGTCTTCTGTTGGAAACCAATAACAATTCACGTTCGCCAGAAGGAATTCAGGACGATCACGCTCATCATTCAAGCGGTGAATGACTAGGAATCCTCGCCATGGATTGGCGGCCATAAGATGCTGCCAATAAGGCAACTATGTACAGGGTTCGAGGGTGGAAACAGACTGAGCTCCAGGGAGGCCGACCCGGCCATGTTGAACAGGTCCTGGGGCGACCGCCAGTGCAGAAAACTCGCAATTATAGGATTCCCCCGGATTACTCTTCTTCCATGTAAGGGTACCGGAAGTTTCTGGCCGGGAGGAAGGTCTCCTTAATTACTCTGGGTGAGACCCACCGAACGAGGTTGACCCAACTACCGGCTTTGTCATTCGTACCAGAGGCCCGCGATCCGCCAAACGGTTGCTGACCGACTACCGCCCCCGTCGGTTTATCGTTGACGTAGAAGTTTCCGGCGGCGTACCGCAGGACATTCATTGCCTTCGCGATGGCGCTGCGATCAACGGCAAAGATCGCACCGGTCAAGGCGTAGGGGGAGGTTTGATCGCATAACTCAAGCGTCTGCTCGAATTCGCTTTCAGGATAGACGTACACGGTCAGGACGGGTCCGAATATTTCCTCGGTCATCAGTCGTGACTTTGGATCCTCAGTCTGCACGATCGTGGGTTCGATGAAGTAGCCCACCGTATCGTCGCAGTTGCCCCCGCAAAGGATCGTCAGTTCCGGGGCGCTTCGCGCGAAATCAATATGTCCACTGATGCTTTCGAAGGCGTCTTTGTCTATGACTCCGCCCATGAAGGTCCTAAAGTCGCACACGTCGCCCATTCGGATTTCGGCGATTTTGGCGAGGAGGCGCTCCTTGACACTGGGCCACATCGTATCGGGGATATACGCGCGGGAGGCAGCGGAGCACTTCTGACCCTGATACTCAAATGCACCGCGGACCAACCCAGCCGTCAGCGCATCGATGTCCGCACTTGCATGCGCAACAATGAAATTCTTTCCACCGGTCTCTCCAACGATCCGCGGGTAGCATATGTATTTTCGGATGTCGCTTCCCACTTGCAGCCAGATCGTCGAGAAGACCTTCGTACTTCCTGTGAAGTGTATTCCACCGAGATCGACGTGATCCAGGGCCGGGGGACCGATAATCGGTCCCGGGCCGGGGACCAGGTTGATGACCCCGGGGGGCATCCCAGCCTCGGCCAGAATCTTCATGATGAAGTACGCCGGTAGGACACAACTGGACGCTGGTTTCCAGAGAACCGTGTTGCCCATCAGCGCCGGTGCTGTTGGTAGGTTCCCGGCGATAGACGTAAAATTGAACGGTGTTATGGCGAAGACAAACCCGTCCAACGGGCGATGGTCCATGTAATTGAGCACCCCGTGCGTTGAGAGCGGCTGATCACTGTAGATGTGCTGCATGTAGTAGGGATTGAACCGCCAGAAGTCAATCAACTCGCACGCGGAGTCGATCTCCGCCTGGTGCGGAGTCTTGCTCATATTGAGCATGGTGGCGGCGTTGAGGGTCTGTCGGTATTTCCCCGCCAGCAACTCCGCAGCCTTAAGGAACACCGTCGCCCTGGAATCCCAGGACATCTCCCCCCACTCTTTCTTGGCGTCGTTGGCGGCCGCAATCGCCTTTTCCACAAAGAACGCATCGCCCTGGTGGTATGTCCCAAGAACATGCTGGTGATCGTGCGGGCATCGCATCTTGGCGAGCTTCCCGTTGCGGACATCCTCACCACCGATGATCATGGGTACGTCGAATTGCTGATCAAGCATCTCCTTGAGCTTCGCCTTCAATTCGAATCGCTCGGGGCTCGAAGGTGCATAGGTCAGACCCAACTCGTTGACGGGCTTGGGTATGTTAAACACGCCGTTGAACATGACATTCTCCTTGCGTAGAGGTCACTTCAGTGGAAACTGAAACAGGTCATCTTCCCGGATCCGCGTATTGCCGTCAAGAGGCAACCGCGCCCTCACCAAAAACATACGATATGCGGGCAACAGCGGCGAAGGAGCATTGTTAACTTGCAACAGAGGCACACCTTAAAGCCAGATCGTCCGAGAATGCGGGGAGATCCTTGGAATCAGGGAAGTCCGGAGTGAATTATCACCCCCGACCTCATTGGGCGTAGCTCCTCCCGGTACGTTGCGCGAGAAGGTTCTTCAGTTGCCCGGCGGAGGCGTCATTTGCAGACAGGTTCACAGTTTTCCCTGCGTCGGACGTGATCTTCAGCTTTACCACTTTACCTGACCGTGTCTCGTCAATGCGGATATTGTCGCTAAGCAATATTTCGACCACCGCCAACGCCTTTCGATAGACCAACCTGCGATCGGTCATCGCTACCCCTGCATTTCCCGCTTCGGCTTTCGAGAAATCAGCATCGGGAATGTAGGCGAGAAACACCTCGTCTTCGTGCGGTTCGAACCACTGGCCGATGCGATTGCGTACGGCGAGAGGAAGCCGCTTCCACAGGTAACCTCCGCCTTTGCGAGCCACCTCACGGATGAGCGCCGGTGCATCGCTCTCGGACCCACACGTCATCATAGCAAAATCACAGGCGCCCACGGCCGAGGCTACTCCAAGCTCGCATATCTCCCCTTGACCATCGGGGGACGGGCGGACATCCGGGACGACGGCGCCCACGGGTGAGCAGGAACGACACACGTAATAAGGAAAGGGTAGGGAGTACGGTTCGGGAAGCATCTCGACACGGCCGAGCACACTTAAAAGCTCCCTTCCGGAAGCACCACTCAACTTGTCCAGTTCGAAGACACACGGCATGTGGTATCCGGTCTTTTGGGAGGAAGGTGTTCTGATCCGCTTGTTTGACCACTCGATAAGGTGTACCGACAACGATTTGGTCGCACCGCAGATGATGCAGCTTTGGGGAAAGCTGCTTCGCAGATCTTCTTGATAGAGGAGGCGGGAATCGAATTGGAAGAATGCGCCCATCTCGTTGACGTGATCCAGGCGTACCCCGAATCCCCTTCGGCGAGACCCGCTGGGATGGCGCGAAGCGCCTTGCTGAGCCTCCTTTTGGGCCTTCTGGTCGCCTTCGGTGATCCACGTCATTATGTCATCGCCGCTTGCGTTTTCTTGGGCAATGAGTTCGTCAATGACCAGGATCTTGCCGCACGAATGGCACCTGCCCTTCTTACCCCTTCCTTCTTCGGGTATCACGAACGCAGACCCACAGTGTGGACAACTCACCCTGATGTTCGACATGCTGCCACCTGCCTTATCTTGGAGATGAGTTTTCCAAACCGGCAGCCGGTCTCAAGCCAAGCAGAGATGCACCGACGGGCAAACACGCCCCGATCTGCAATCCGACTGACCTACCGAACCCACCAGCTTTATCCTATAATACTATTTTCGCCCAAAGATGCGTAACGGAAACCAAAATTTCACGGTGCGTGATACGTCCCAAGGCCACCGAGCGACCCCCTGTCTTGCAATTCCCGGGTCTTATCGAGTATTCTCTCTGAGATGCTTCCTCGCGGTCGAGGCTACAGTGTTTTCGGAAACTTTCTATGAAACATGACGTTGTGATTATCGGCGCCGGACCGGCGGGCTTGTCCGCTGCTTACGAACTCGGCAAACAGGGTAAGAACGTACTCGTCCTGGAAAAAGACCCGATCGTCGGCGGGCTGTCTCGCACGGTGGAGTACAAGGGTTTTCGTTGCGACATCGGAGGCCATCGCTTCTTCACCAAGATCCCCTACGTGGATCAACTATGGCATGAGGTTTTGGGCGATGATTTTCTCAGGAGACCCAGACTCTCGCGGATTTATTACGAGGGAAAGTTCTATAACTATCCACTTCGTATCAGTAACGCCTTCAAGAACTTAGGGCTGGTGCGAAGCATGGCGGTCCTGTTGAGCCTCCTGCGCAGTAAGCTCTTCCCTTACAAGCCCGAAACCACCTTCACCCAGTGGGTCTCTAACCGCTTCGGTCGAAAACTGTTCGAACTCTTCTTCCGCACCTATACCGAGAAGGTCTGGGGGATCTCCTGCGACGAGCTGTCGGCCAACTGGGCCGCACAGCGGATCAAGAATCTCTCGCTCGTAAAGGCCATCCTGAGGGCCGCCGGACTCGGAGGGAAAAGGTCGATCGCCAGTTTGATCGAAGAATTCAACTATCCCGCTCATGGTCCCGGGCAGATGTATGAGGCAATGGCCAGAGAGGCCGAAGGCTTCGGGGTCCAGATTCAGATGAATTCCCCGATCTGTTCGGTCGAGCACAGCAACGGAAAAGTCCGCAGTGTGTCCAGCGGAACCGAGAACCCACAAAGCTTTGATGTCAACGGAGCGTGCTTCAGTTCCATGCCCTTGGATGAACTCATCAGGGCCTTGAGACCGGCGGCGCCACCGGACGTTCTGGAGGCCGCGAACGGGCTGAGTTACCGCTCGCTGCTTACCGTCAATCTGCTGTTGAACCAGCGCGACTCGGTCCCGGATACGTGGATCTATATTCACGATCCCAGAGTGCACGCCGCCCGGATCCAGTTCTACAAGAACTGGTCCCCAAAGATGGTCCCCTCCGACGACAAATCAGTTATTGGTTTGGAATACTTCTGTACCGAGGGCGACGAAGTCTGGGAAACACCGGAAGATCAATTGAAGGAGACGGCGGTGCGGGATCTGAGATACATGGATCTGGCGGATCCCGACGCAGTTTTTGATTCTTTCTGCGTACGGTATGCAAAGGCCTACCCCGTCTACAACAAGGGATATTCTGAGCGGATTGAAACAATCAGGCGCTACCTCCAGACAATTGAGAATCTTTATCCGATCGGCCGATACGGGCAGTTCCGTTACAACAACATGGATCACTCCATCCTAACCGCTCATTACAGCATCCGCGCCATGGAAGGAGAGGACATCGATCCGTGGTCGGTAAACGTGGAACAGGAGTACCACGAAGAGAAAGATACTCCCCATCAGTAGAAAAGGGACCAGAAACGGGGCTTTGGGTGAACGTGCAAAAAGGCCAGGAAGTCTTTGTTTTTGCATGGGAGGAAGGTTAGCTGTAAGTTTACGGCCTGATGCTTTCGGATGAGAAAGGAAACTACCGATGAGAAGTGTTCTTCTAACCGGAGGGGCAGGATTCTTTGGAGAGTTGCTCAAGAATCGGCTGCTCGACGACGATTTTCACTGCGTGAGCATTGATTTGGTGGAGGATACGACCTCCCATCCAAATCTCGAATCGATGCAGGTAGACATCAGAGATATGGATGCCTTGAAAGAAGTTTTCGAGGCGCACGAGTTTGAGGCGGTATTTCATTGTGCGGCGATGCTCGCCCACGTCATCAAGGACAAAGACACACTGTGGGACTCCAACGTCAATGGAACACGAAACATCGCCGAACTGACCAAGGAACACAAGATACCAAAGTTGGTATTCATCTCCTCGAATTGCCTGTGGGCGGAGAATTTCCACAGACCCGTCACTGAGGAAGACGTCCCCAAACCAGCTGAGATCTACGGGCTCTCCAAGTGGGAAGGCGAAAAGGTACTTCTTGAGTATACGGACTATTTCGATGCCATCATCCTGCGAACTCCGACGATCATCGACTACGGGCGCTTGGGGCTCTTGGCTATCCTGTTCGAGTTCATTCAGGAAGGCAAAAAGGTATGGGTTGTCGGGGGAGGACACAACCGGTATCAGTTCATCTACGGACCGGACCTCGCCGACGCCTGCGTCAAGGCCCTCCAAAACGACGGGTCCGACATCTTCAACGTCGGGTCCGACGACGTCAAATCGATGGGGGAAGTTTTCCAGTACGTCGCAGAAAAGGCCAACACCGGATCCAGGGTCGCCTCACTGCCCAAAGGTCTGACGTTGTTCCTCATGAAAGTCGCTCACCATCTGAAACTTTCCCCTCTCGGACCTTACCACTACATGATGATCGCCGAGGACTTCATCTTCGACACCTCAAAGATCAAGAGGAAGCTGGGGTGGGCCCCAACGGTGACGAACAGCGAAATGCTCTACCGAGCTTACAAGTACTACCAGGAGAACCTTGAAGAGATTCGCTCCAGAACAGATGCCCCCGCCCACAAGCAAGCGGCGAAGATGGGGATCATCAAGCTCTTGAAATGGGTCTCCTGATGCCTCCTTGCTCCGCCCAAGAGAACCGTCCGCCGACACCGAAGAGTCGGTACTCTCGGTACTGGTGGGTTGTTCTGGTGCTCATTGTCCTTCTCTCGGGGGTACTGAGGCTGGGGAACTTGGGCCAATCCCCCCCGGGACTCAACCAGGACGAAGCCGTCATCGCATGGAACGCCTATTGCCTCCTGGAGACGGGAAAAGACCAGGCGGGAGTGCCCTTCCCGATTTTCCACTGCCGCGCCCTCGCCGTTGCACACGATATGCTCTCCATCTACGCAGTGATTCCCTTCCAGGCGTTGGGGGGGCTCAACGTAGTAACGACTAGATTACCAGCCGCTGTCGGGGGAATCATTACCGTCCTTCTGACGTACCTCATCGGTGCAAGGCTCTTCGATAGGAGGGTGGGTCTAGTCGCCGCGGCGCTGCTGGCGGTGAACCCGTGGCACCTTCAACAGTCCCGGTGGGGGCACGAAGCCCCGCTTTCCCCCCTTGTGGTGATGTTATCGATCGCAATGCTCCTGTGGGCAAATCTGCCCTTCCTCGACAACCAGAAGCGCCGCCCCCGCATAGTCCTCTCCGCCCTCGCGGGAATAATGGTCGGGGTGAGTTGCTACGGCTACGCCGCCATCAAGCTCTTCCTTCCCGTCTTCCTGCTCGCCGCCGCTGCGGTCACCTTCAAGAACTGGTGGAAGGCGGTCAAAACCCCTCGCGGGGCCGCAGCCATCGGAGCGATGTTTCTCGGTGTGGTGATGACCTTCGGACCGTTGGTTTATAAGCATTTAACGGACCCAAAAATGATGATGCGCGGGGACACCACCTTTATCTGGAAACATGCGGAATCAAGAATTGATGCGATCGGAACAGTTGCGAAACGATACGCTCAGCACTTCCTGCCTGAGTTTCTTTTCGCGAAGGGAGACGGATCCTTGATCCAATCCCCCCCGGGGATCGGGCAATTTCACTGGTACATACTTCCACTGATGATTCTGGGATTAATCGTAGTCTTGTGGCGATTCAGGTCGTCCAATGCTGCAAGGATTCTATTAGTCTGGGTGATCCTCTACCCTGTCCCCGATATCCTTTCCTGGTGGCCCACGGCGCACGCTTTGCGCAGCCTTCCCGGGATATGCGGGCTTGTTCTGCTCGGAGCTCTGGGAACAGTGGCCACTGTTGAATGGCTGTGGAAACGCAGGCGATCCGTTGCCTATGGCGCCATCGTTGTTCTCAGCCTCGCTGCAATCACGCTGAACGCGCTCTACCTCCCCGTGTTCTTCGGGAAATTCAATCGGGACCTCCAAATGTACCACTCCTACCAGGTCGATCTTCTGGAGGCGTGCAAATGGCTCAAACCGAGGATGAAGACAACCGACGCGGTCTTTGTGACTACTCAAGCGATGAATCAGCCTTACATCCTAACGCTCGTCGCCCTTGAGCACGATCCTGAAAGATGGTTCGACGAACCACGCGAATACACCACTCCAGGTGAGTGGGATCACTACACGCGATATGGAAAGATGCGGTTTATGTATGGCGCATCTTGGGTCGATGATTTCAACGAGCTCGCGAACAACGGCAAAGTCGATCGCGTCTTTTTCGTGCTCCGTCCCTGGGGAGAATTCCAAGAGCTCCGCAGCGCGCTACGACTCGGTCGACCCGTGCATGTCATTCGCCGCCCCGATGGGCAAGAAGTCCTTTACATCGTTCAGCGCAAGATCTAGACGGAAGCACCCATCTCCCTCCTGTAGTTTTCGTCGACGGCGTTGAGGAACACCGCAACATCGTCATCGCTTTCGCCTCGTCTGCGCAGGTGAATCCCAAATCGCCGAAGCTGTTTTGCCATGTAGAAGGAGCGAAACCGCCTGGTCGCTCGCATGCGGGCCAAATCCAGAATCCCAGCGGTCCTGCCGCTGTCAAACAGAGGTGAGAACTGCGCATTTGCTTATCGGAACGGAATCCTTCGAGACCGACCTGTTCGCTAGGTTGTACCGCTCCCTCGACAAACCCATGAGATGTGGACTCTTCTTTGACCTGTTCTAAGATAGCTCCCGCATAGTGAACCGAATCTCTCGGCGATTGATCGAAGAACCAACCACTACAATGGGCACCGCTTAGCATTGTTATCACCCATACGCATCCATAAGGTCATCCACACAAGTTAGTGCACTCGTCCACCTCAGGGAGTTAAGATATCTGGGAGCTTCCGTTGGTTTACACCGGGGGCGATCCTGTTTCTTGACAGACTTGCTGTTTTGGTTTAGGTTCGCGAAATGACACAAGACCCGGCGAAAAGTGTTGTGGAGGAAAAACGTCGAGCATCTTTTTTTGCCCGCCGACGCTCAACGATGCTCCTGGGGATTATATTGATTGTGGCGGGGACGCTGAGATTTGCGTCACTTGAAATCGCTCCGCCTGGGCTGAATCAGGACGAAGCCGCCAACGCTTGGAACGCCTATACGCTGCTCAAGACCGGGAAGGATCAGGTCGGTAAAGAATGGCCCATTTTCTACTCGCATGCGCTAGGAGGTAATCGCACGACGTTGTTTCTTTATTACCTGATCCCGTTCCTGGGCGTGGGAGGCCTGAACATCTGGACACTGCGGGTCGCATCCGCCTTTGCAGGGGTGATGGCCGTCCTGTTGGGGTATGTGGTGGGCGCAAGGCTGTTCAACCGGACCGTGGGAATGATGGCCGCTGCGCTGCTGGCGCTGAGTCCCTGGCATATCCAGCAGTCCCGTTGGGGTCACGAAGCATCTATTGTTCCCCTGCTTGTGCTCCTGTCGATAGCGATGTTACTATGGGCCGATCTTCCCATCGACGAGAAACCCAAGAGAAAGTTCAAACCGCTTGTAGCGCTTCTGGCGGGAGCGGTTATAGGTATTTCCTGCTACGGCTACGCCGCCTTGCGAATTTTTTTGCCGCTCTTATTCCTAGGTGTATTCATAGTAACGTGGCGTGGGTGGTGGAATGCGCTGAAGACCAAGCGCGGGGCATTTAGTATCGCGATGATGATCATGGGGGTAACAGTAACATTCGGTCCGCTGGTGTGGGAACACATCACCGACGCTGGCGGAATTGGGCAGCACGGTCAGATCCTGCTGCTCTGGAATGAAAGCGATTCCACAGGCGTTAAGGTCGGCAAGGTCCTCCACCGTTACGCCGCCCACTTCGGACCGGACTTTCTCTTCCAGCGCGGCGACCACCAATTGATTCTTAGTCCGCCAGGCATGGGGCAATTACATTGGTATATGCTTCCGCTTATGCTCGCGGGGTTGGTGTGCTGTATCTCCCGATTCCGAACGTCAGCAGCGGCGAGGGTCCTTTTTGTATGGGTGCTCGCTTACCCTCTGGGCGATTGTATCAGCCAGCACGTGAGCCTTCATGCTCTTCGATCGCTGCCCGGGGCAGGGGGACTTGTATTGCTGGGAGCCCTCGGTGCCGTTGGGGCAGGAGAATGGCTGCTTCGGAAAAACCGCAGAGTGGGCATTGCAGCTATGTGTGGACTGGGGGTAGCGGTAATCATACTGAACGTCCTCTACCTCCCCGTGTTTTTCGGGGATTTCAATCGCAACCCCAATGTTTACTACGCCTACCACGTCGATCTTCTCGAGGCGTGCGAATGGCTCAAACCCAGGATGGAAACGACCGACGCGGTCTTTGTAACTACTCAAATGATGAATCAACCTTACATCGTGACGCTCGTCGCTCTTGAGTACGATCCTGAAAGATGGTTCGAAGAAGCGCGCGAATACACCACACCGGATGAGTGGGACATCTACACGCGGTACGGAAAGATGCGCTTTATGTACGGTGGATCCTGGGTCAAAGACTTCGACGAACTCGCACGCAACGGTGAAACCGATCGCGCCGTCTTCGTGCTTCGTCCCGGAGCGGAATACGAACAGCTTCGCGGTCCCTTGAAACTCGGTCCCCCCGTCCACATTATCCGTCGTCCGGATGGCACCGAAATGCTCTACATCTGTCAACGCGATATTTGAACCGAAAAACCCGTCTCCTTCCGGTAGTTTTCGTCGACGGCGTTGAGGAACACCGCAACATCGTCATCGCTTCCGCCTCGTCTGCGCAGGTGAATCCCGAATCGCCGAAGCTGTTTTGCCATGTAGAAGGACCGAAACCGCCTGGTCGCTCGCATGCGGGCCAGATCTAGAATCCCAGCGGTCTGCCCTGCAATAAGGAAATGCTTCGGTGCGAGGTCCGCCCAGGACATCCCAGCGGCGTACAACCTTCCCGCCACGCTTCCCGCCGCCCGTAAGGCTGCGTCTCGACGCTCTTGTTGTTCGTCGAGAAACTTATGCAGTGGAACCCCTGGAAGCTCGCGCGTAACGATCAGGCCTTCCCAAGGCAAACCGGCGCGACGCCGCTGTCCCCAGGCAATTACTTGCGGGACCGCGATTCCCAGGTCCCCCACCCGCTGCAAGGCACGCCGCTCTATAATGCATGGCGAGGCCGGGCGCGAAAGATACCACAGGTCGGTAAGGACGTCCTTGAGTCTCGTCAGCGCATCACGCTTGAGGAACACCACCTCCCCACCGGGAAGCGAGATGCGATAGGTCTGTCCCCGCGTGTGATACGAGACGCACTTTCCCTGGGAGCTGCTCATCAGGGCGTCGAACCTATCAAGACCTATCGCCTTCAGTTCGCCACGCCATTCATCGGATATGTGCAGCTCAGGGGACATGAACTTCCGCACCAGCAGCTCCTAGAACCATCGCCATCCCATACCGCGAATCGGTAGATCCTTAAAGGCGTTGCGATCGAGCGGGGATTCCACCAAGCCCTCATCACAAAGCAGACCGACGTCGCCCAATCGCCGGGCCTCTTCGATGAGCCTCTCCCGCCAAGGCGCGAGAAGCTCCTGGGCGTCCGGGCGAGTCGCAAGGTTGACAAGTTCGTGCGGGTCCTCGCGGAGATCGTAAAGCTCCTCGGTGGGTCCGGCTTGGGCGTAGCAGTACTTCCATCGCCCGTCGCAGATCATCGCCGCCTGCTTCGGATCGTCCCCGCATTGGGAGTAGTAGACCTCGCGCAGCGGCGCTGAGTCATCTTCAATTGCAGCAGACAGGTCAAGTCCTTGCACATCTTTGGGCAGTGGGCACTGAGTCCTCCCCGCAAGCGTAGGTAAGATATCCTGCAAGCCCACCAGTTGCCCTCTCCGCTTCTCAGCACCCACCTTGGGGCCTCGCAGAATGAATGGAACGTGGACCGATCCCTCGAGCATGTTGCCCTTGAAAAACCCCCCGAAGTCGCCCATCAAATCCCCATGATCGGCGGTGTAGATGACAATGGTGTTATCCGCCTCCCCCGCTTCCTCAAGCGCCTCCAATACGCGCCCGACCTGCGCGTCCTGATGCGTGATTAACCCGTAGTAATAGGTCTTGATTACCCTTCGGGCAGCCGGGCTGAGCGTATCAAGCCCGTGCGTTATCCGAGTAGCTTCAATGCTTGGGTTGCGGTCACAGAGCATGCTCTCATCGCCTACCGGTGGTGGAATCTCCCGCGGGTCGTACAGGTTGGCGTACTCCCGGGGGGGGTCCAGCGGGGCGTGAGGCTTGGGGAAGCTGCACCAGATCAGGAACGGTTTGCCCCGGTGGGATTCAAAGTGCTCTTTCAGACGTTGGATCGTCCTATCCGCCACCCAATGGTCAACGTGGTGCTCCGCAGGGAGCGGTGAGGGACACGGGCGGACATCGTTATTCCCGATCCCGTGCGCCCGTGAGTAACCGCCCCAACCGACGTCAGCGAGGTAATCATGGTAGTCCTCCAACCCCTGGAGGGTCCCCTTCGGGTCAAACTCACGGAACATCCGCCCCGATTCGGCCAGATCGCAATGCTGGAATCCATGGAGGAGGCGGGGCTGCCCGGGCGGAGCGTAGGGGGCGTAATGCAGCTTCCCACAGGCGTAGGTCTCGTAACCGAAAGAGACGAAGTGCTCGGCAAGCTTAACCTGATCGTCCCTGATGAGTCCTGCATTTCGTTTTGTCCCGGTGCAGACGTGAGAATAATTGCCCGTGGTGATCGACGCCCGCGCCGGGACGCAGGTCGGAGTAGGGGTGAAGGAATTCTCGAACACCACTCCACCGGCGGCCAGTGCGTCCAGGTTTGGGGTGCGACAGACTGGGTTGCCATAGCAACCCAGCGCGTCGCTGCGTAGTTGGTCAGCCGTTATCAACAGGATGTTGGGATGCTTGCCTTCCACGTCGCGATACTCCTTTCTAACCAAGATACTCCCACCGCTGACCGCGCGGGCCGGGAGGGCGCCTTACCTACGCGCCCGCAAACTTCAGATGGTAACTCAGCGAACTACGCCTCCGCCTTGAGCGGGCGGCTCATCAGTTCGGCGATGGCGTCTCTGGGAGCCTTACCTTTGAACAACACATCGTGGACCGCTTCGGTGATCGGCATCGCGACGTTATGGCGTCGCGCCAGTTCGACGACGCTTAGGGTGGTAGCGAGACCTTCGACAACCCCACGCACCTTCGCCTGGGCCTCTTCGACGGAGTCTCCGCGTCCGATGGCTTCTCCGAAAGTCCGGTTGCGCCCCAGCGGGGATATGCACGTGGTCACCAAGTCCCCGACACCGGCGAGTCCGGCGAAGGTCTCCGCGCACCCCCCGAGCGAGAGGCCCAAACGCGTGATCTCGCTCAACCCGCGCGTGATCAGGGCCGCCTTGGCATTGTCGCCCGCTGAGAGCCCGTCCAGGATACCGGCAGCAATGGCGACAACGTTCTTGGTTCCAGCGGCGAGTTCCGTCCCCACCAAGTCAGGATTCGTATACACCCGAAAGTAAGGCCGAGTGAACAGTTCCTGAACACGCTGAGCTAATGTGGAAGTCTGCGAAGCAACCGTCACAGTTGCAGGCAGCTTCCGAGCAACTTCCGGGGCGATGCAAGGCCCGGAAACCGATGTGTCCGATTTCGGCGGCAAGATCGTCATCTCGGCCGCGATCCTCTTGATCACCGGGGCCATCACCTTCATCTACTCGTTCACCATACCCACACGGCTCAAGGGGTGAGAAGCTACTCGCCTTCCCTGAACCGGTCGAAGTATTCCCGGGCGTGCTTGCGGTGCTTGCGGGGTATGCGCTGGCCAGTAAGCGGGTCGGGCGGTTGCTGTCTGGCTGCGTCGTACTGCTGGCTGATCTGCTGTTGGACATTCCCTTTTACGTTCGGTCCATCGACCAGATCAACCACGGTCTGGTCGGTATGAATGTGCTCG
>SDBT01010114.1_pt1 | contig 15262 bp, 9 predicted proteins | sample 2277101 | NCBI WGS metagenome assembly SDBT01 (sample SAMN10404973, study PRJNA504765) | marine sediment metagenome | isolation source: marine sediment core GS10_PC15, 103 cmbsf | place: Arctic Ocean: Southern Knipovich Ridge | collected 2010 | reverse complement strand
ACAAATATAGACAAAGCATCTGCCTGCTATTGCCGGGTTGAAGATATTGCGGCCAAAGCCGCCAAAAACTTCTTTTGCGAACATAATCGCAAAAGCAACTCCAATGGTCGCCACATGCAATGGAACTGTTGGAGGCATAATAAGAGCAAATATAGTACTTGTAACAAAAACTGCTTCACTTACCGCTTCTTTTCTATATCGTGTAAAGATAAATTCAACAATGAACGCAACAATTACCGCCCAGATAGTCATGAAAAGGCATCGCCATCCAAAAAAATAAACACTCCCAACCACACATGGCAGTAATGCAAATATTACACGACGATTGATCCGCTGTTTAACTATAAACTTACTCTCTTTTGTTGCTTGACTCATTGGCCAATAACCCCCAGTTTTGAATTCCCCATTTTTTGAAAGGTTAGTTCTGGAAAAATAACATTCCACAACCAAGACGAACTAAACCCATGCTCGCCCTTTATTTAATATAACAGAGTTTGATTTTCCTGCAAGGACTTTTAATTGAGCCTTAGAATGCTTTGAAACCCAATGATAAGATGGGGTTTATCTGTAAGGTTTCCTCTAAAATAATCAAAGATATCACTACTATTTCTAATGACCAGCAGACATGTTGTGCCCTGCCCCCGTTTTTGTCAATTACTACAGGTACCGAAAGTGCCAGGTATCGAGCGCTTTATTGGCAGTCACCCGACAATAGTTGTAGGTTTAAACCCTATAAAAGAAACAGGTTTGGGCCTGATTGGCATCTGTAGACGTCTTAGGTACTATGCAGTTAACTGTGCCAGACAGAAGTGTTGGGAAATGGAAAACCAAAAACCTGAAAAGAGGAGAAAATCATGTCTGCTATTATGAAAAAAACAGTTGTTGTAGTTTTGTCAATTATTATTCTTGGTCCGAATGCTCTGGGTAATCCTACGATCAGCAACCTTTTAGGCACTGGTGGTTTTGAGAATGTATCAGCCTCGCCCATAACTCCATTAAGCAGCAACCTTGGAGCATGGTTTGTCGAAAAGGATTCGCTCGCCGAGAGTTTTGGAGTAACGCTTTATGATATTGACGGGGCCGGACCATTAGGCACTTCACAAGCATTCTGGGCCAAAGCCGGAGGGGCCAGCGGTGGGTCGGTTATCCTTAGTCAGGATGTAGACCTGCTCGAAGGACTTCTCTACGAATTTTCAGTCGATATTGCTTCCCAGAGTATCTCAGGTACAAATGCCGACGGGGGGTTGATGACAGTTGCCTGGCTTGGGGGTGAACAACTTGCTCGGTACAACTTCGACATTATCTCCACCAGCAGTCCTGGATACGCAACCTTGTCAGGGACATACCTGGCCGGTGAATCGGGAGTCTCTACATTAACTATTGAGATGTATCGTCGTTATCAGGTGAGCAGATTAAGTCCTTTAAATTATGTAGACAACGTCCATTTGGGGATTGTGCCCGCTCCGGGCGCAATCTTCCTGGGCTGCATTGGTGTAGGGATTGTCAGCTGGTTGCGCAAACGCCGGATATTCTAAAGTCTCGGGGCAATGGAGAGAACTTACTGCCGTGTTTGGATAATCTTACGAAAGGGGTTCATTATGGCAAGTCGCAATAATTCAAAAGGATATTTTCAGTTCTTTCGCATATGTTTTATAATATTATTGTTATCCCTTTTCATTTCTCTCGCGAAAGATGCTGGTGCACTTACCGTTAATGTGGTCGACCCACAAGGCACTCCGGTTTCCGGTTTTCGCTGGCTGGTTGAGGAAGACACCACGCACCCGGTAACACCGGGAGCAGAGGTGGCAAACAGCCTTGCTGTAAGTATTCATAAAAGTTATGCACCAGTTGTGGAAAAGGGACACAGCGACACCGCAACCGCTGAGGCTGATATTCCTAATGACGTACGGTATATGGTATCGGTTCTACCTGACGCTAACTATAGCATAAGTGGCCAAAACGTTGCGATTGGACAAAATGCCGTTACGGTAATTGTAAATCCTTTGCCACTGCCGACCGCGCAAATTTCTGTGTTTGTTTTTCATGACAATCATCCGATTAACAACGCTCCGGACCTTCCTGCAGAACAGGGATTGGCTGGATTTAAAGTAATTATTGCCGACGCTGCCGGGCAGCAGATGATGGATGCCTTCGGCAATATGCTTGGTACAACCTATCAAACAGATCCCGATACCGGTCAGTTTCTGCTGGACGGCGATGGCAATCCTATCGTGGACGTGATGGGCGATGGGGACATCTTAACTGATGAAAATGGTGAAGTACTTATTAAGTATCTTGCTCCCGGCAAATACGGTGTTCAGATAGTACCTCCACCTGACCAATCAGGCTGGATTCAAACATCAACTATTGAAGGCACTCCGACCGTTGATGCATGGGTTAAGGCAAATGAGCCGCCAGTATTTGTGGAATTTGCACCCGCAGGCTATCACGCATTTTTTGGTTTCGTGAAGCAGTTTGACGATTTAGGCACTCTACCCAACCCTGGAGGAGTTACAAGCGAGATTACCGGCAAAGTCGTTTTCAACCACTTCGACAGACCTCCTAATATTCAGGGATTCTGGCCCGGGGAGCCTGTGCCCAGCGCTTGGGTGGGCTTGAATTCGCTAACTTCATTTGAGGGACTTTATGCAGCACCGTGTAACGGAGACAGCACATTTTCAATTCCAAATGTTCCTCCTGGAACATATCAATTAGTTACCTGGGATTTAAATCTGGACTCTATTTTCGGCTTCAATATTGTAACCGTTCCACCGGGAGGGGGAACGATTAATTTGAATAACGTCCTGGCGTTTAGATGGTTTGGCAAGCTGGAGGGAAGTGTATTCCTGGATGTAGACGAAAACGGCTTTAGAGATACTGGTGAAGTGGGTATCCAAAACCAGGCGGTCAACATCCGCTTTAGAGATGGTACGATTTATCAGTTCACCGAGACCGATCCTATGGGCAATTACGAATTTGCCGAGGTATTTCCATTTTTCAAGTGGCTTGTGACCGAGGTTGACTTTGCTCGTTATAAAGCAACGGGCATGACTTCAATAGTAGATTTTGGCGGTCAGATCCCAGATGCCAACGGCTGGGATATGCCATCGAGAGGAAAGCTAAATCCGCAGCCACAAATTGACTGCAATGGCGATACTCTTATTAATCCCAACACGGGCAATGATCTGTCTCGCACGGAAACGGGTGAAGTTCTTACTGAGGCCATGCATCTGTTTCTGGGGCAGACAAACATTATCGACTGGGGCAAAACCGGTTACGGTTCCGGTGAAAACGGCGGCATTTCAGGAATTGTTTACTATGCGGTTACTCGTGCCGAAGACGACGCCCGCTATGCTGCGGCTGAGGATTGGGAACCGGGTGTCCCAAACGTTCAAGTTAATCTTTATGCCGATTACGATTGCGACGGTGTCATTGATGATATGGACGGCGATTTGGGCCCAACACTTGCCGACGTCGATAACCACCCCTTTGGCTGGAAGGATAATCCGAATCTGCTTGGCCCTGAAGACGTCGACCGAAATGAAAATGGTATCTTCAATCCTGGCGATGCCCTCAACATAGCCACTACCGATAGTTGGGACGACAACAATCCCTGCGGATGCAATCAAAACTTGCCTATAATCCATGGGCAGAAAGTTAACGAGTGCTTCGATAACTTCGGCACCTGGAATCAAGTCCGGCCGGGTGTGTTTGACGGTGGGTACGCTTTTACATCCCACTACCCTGGTGGTATTATAAGTGGCAGCCTGGAAAGTGAAGGTCTCCCGGCTGGAACATATATTGTAGAAGCTGCCACGCCACCTGATTACGATATTGTCAAAGAAGAAGATAAGAATGTTGATTTTGGAGATTCATATACTCCCAGCCCATTGCTGCTGCCACCTGTCTGCGTAGGTGACCTGCATTTGGTACCAGAGAAACTGTCTCTGTTCCCGGATGTGAACGCACCTTATGCAGGTCTTTGGCGTCCTTTGGCAGATCGCAAGCAAATCCTTGTTGCGGATAGTAAAAATGCAGCCGTGGACTTCTTTGTCTTCACAGAAGTGCCTAAAGCTGCTCGTGCTGTTGGGTTTATAAATAATGACCTTGCTGCAGAATTTGACCCGTGCAGTCCGATCTTCGGTGAAAAATCCGCTCCTTCCTGGCTTCCTATATCGTTCCAGGATTTTGCCGGTAATGAGGTAGCAAGAATTTACTGTGACGAATTCGGCGCCTATAACGCCTTGCTGCCGTCAACTTTCACAAACAATCTGCCCGCACCATCGGGTATGTCGCCGCAAATGTTAACATTTGTCGTAAATCATCCCGGACCGATACCCGACCCACAGAATCCCAGCCAAACGATTATCGACCCGTATTTTGATACTGATTTCAGCCAGACGCCCTATACATTTAACTTTATGCCTGCAACGACCACGTATCTTGATACGCCGGTTATCCCGGTGGCGGCATTTGTAGGATATCCCAACAGGGCACTTGATGTTGAACCTGCTGACGGAACCCCGGTAATTTCTTATGTGGAAGGTCCTGGTGGCGGCCCGATAGTATGTTCGAACGGAGATACTGTTACCATCAGATCCGTCGGCCCCAAGCAGGTACCAAATCCGGATTACGACCCAGATGACCCAACGGAACCGGAATTAGTCACTCGTGATTTTGGGTTTGGCCTTGTCGAGGGCACGGTGACTGTCGGTGGCGTACCGCTATCAATCGTAAGTTGGAGTAATTTGACGATTGAAGCAACTGTTGACTTCAGTTTGGTAAGTACCGGCCGATTGATTGTAACCAGAGGCGATAACAGTAAAACTACAGGACTTGGCCTCACACTTCATGTCGGCGGATGCGGCAACGCTGTCCACGTATCAGGAGGCACACAATATCCCAACACTCCAATCCAAAACGCTATAGACAATGCATCTCCAGGCGCACTGATTATCATTGAGCCGGGCACTTACTGGGAAAATCCCATAGTCTGGAAAAACGTTAGCTTACAGGGCTCCGGTGCTGAGTCGACAGTTATCATTGCTAACCCCGTTCCTTCAGAAAAGGTAACACGGTGGCATCAGAAAATTCAGGAACTGACAAACAATGGAGATATTCCTGCAGGAGATTTCGAAGCAATCGAAAGTCCGGGGATACTGGTTTATGCAAACCCAGATGTCTTTGACGGTGGTACTCCAGTGTTCATTGACGGCCTGCAGGTAAGAGGTGCTGTGGCAGGCGGCGGAATCTATGTTTACGGCAATGCCCATTATCTTGAGATCCGAAATAACATAATCAAAAACAATCAGGGAACCTCCGGCGGAGGCATTACCGTTGGCGTTATGGAAGCCGGCTTGACATCAAACACAAACGTTAAAATTCACCATAACAACATCGTTAAAAATGGTGGGATTAATGGGGCCGGCGGTGTGATGATATATAGTGACACAACCGCTTATCAATTGACCGAAAACCTGATTATGGGTAACTTCACCCGATGGGATGGTGGGGGTGTAGCTCACTATGGGTTGAGCGATGGTGGATTAATAACTAATAACCGCATCGTTTCTAATGAAGTATTCTACGGTGGTCAAATCGGCGGAGATGGCGGCGGGGTTTTCATCGGCGGTTTAGTTGATCCTGAGAATCCCGGCGAGTTAGGACCTGGTGCCGGCTCGGTTGCGATTGTCTCTAATCTTATCCAGGGTAATCTCGCTGGCTCAGGTTCAGGCGGAGGTATCTGTGCTCTTGATGTCAGCGGGCGGGACACAGAGCTTGCCGACCCCAATCTATGGCATAAGCTTAATATCTTCAACAATATGATTATAAATAACGTGGCCGCTACCGCTGCTGGTGGCATCTATTTGCAGAATGCAGCATCGGCAAATGTCATCCACAATACTGTAGCCAATAATCAGAGCACGGCCACAAGTGCCGATTCCTTTACGCCCGGCAATCTGCTGATTTCTAATCCACAGGGGGCTGGCATTGTAGCTTCGGCGCTCAGACCCGAATTAACAGCAACCACAGGGGCCAGCTACAGCAATCCGGTGCTGTACAACAATATTATCTGGAATAACCGTTCATACTACTGGGATGCAGCCCAAAACGGTGGTAAAGGTGACTTGGTGGCCAACCCAACCATACCCGTTTGGGACCTGGCAGTGATTAACACATCCACGCAGCAATATCTGAACCCCCGTTATTGTGTGTTGACCAATCTTATCGACGCGACCGGAGCTAATTACAACGACGGTACAAATACAGTTGGCGATCCGAGCTTTGTCTCTGCTTATGAAAATACTCTGAAAGTTGCAGCTGTTCTGGATGAGGGCGGCAACTTTATTACAACACGCTTTTTACCAATAGGCCTCCAGGGAGACTACCACATAACTCTTGGCTCACCGGCGATAAATGCAGGCACTAACGTGTTCTGGTCAGTATTTGATGAGCTTAAGATAGATTTTGACGGCGAGACTCGGCCGGGCGGCGAAGTGGTCGATGCAGGCGCCGATGAAATAATCCCTGTCTACCGGGCGGACTTCAATGTTGATGGAGCCGTGAACCTGTTTGACCTGTTGGTCCTTGTGCAGAATTGGCTGAATCAATATGAACCCGGCGAGTTAGCCATTGGGGATTTAAACGGTGACGGCATAGTCAATTTTTATGATTTCGCCATACTTGCCGCCGAATATGGTTTGTAGGTAATGCATTTGCTCTGTGTATTTTGCAGCGAAGCGGTTAACGCTCGAAAGGAGCCAGACTATGAGTAATGAAAAACTTTATCAAATAATTGTGGTGATGACTCTAATATTCGCGGTGACAATGCCGGCAAATGCTACAGTTTACACACAATGTCTGCCGGATACCGACGGCATCGACACAGACGGCGACGGCGACCCGAATAATGATAACCTGTGCATCCACATGGCTGCCGGGGACGGCTTTATCAACATGGCTGACGGAAAACTCCAATATATATTCGGCTTTAGCGACGTTACCGGCGTGCCTGATGATATGGTTATTACAAACGCCACGCTTGGGGCCGAATTCCCGTCACCAACAATTGTAGTCAGAGAAGGCCAACAGGTCTATCTGAACCTTACGAACGTGGGTATGCTCGTGCGGCCGGACCTATTCGATCCCCATACGATACACTGGCACGGTTTTCCAAACGCAGCTTCAATTTTCGATGGCGTGCCGAATGCCTCGATATCTATAAACATGGGGGCAACTCTGACGTACTTCTACAACGTAGTGGAACCGGGAACATTCTTATGGCACTGTCACGTGGAAGCTACAGAACATTTGCAGATGGGAATGTTTGGCAATCTATATGTTTTACCAAGACAGAACAACCTGCCTGATGGCAATGACTTGAATGGTTTCACACATCATACAGGCTATATGTATATATACAACGACGGTGATGGCTCAACTTACTATGATGTTGAATACCCTTTGCAGATTGCAGCTTTCGACCCGGATTTCCATGATGCCAGCCTCACAGTCCAGCCACTGCCATTTGCCATGATGGACGACAGATACCCCATGCTAAACGGCAGAGGCTACCCGGACACGATAGATCCGAACATCCTTTGGAACACTGCCAGTGATGAGGGATTTACGGACCGGCCATCACAGAAAATAAACTCGTTGATCACAGCTACAAAGGGAGAAAAAATAGCCTTGCGGATTTCCAGCTTGTCCACCACGAGTTTTCATACTCTTGCGGTTCTGGGAATACCTATGAAAGTCGTAGGAATCGGCGCAAGGCTTTTGCGAGGACCGGATGGCAAAGATACCTCGTATATGACAAATTCTGTTGACCTTGGCGGCGGTGAAGCAGTAGATGTCATTCTTGATACCAATGATGTGGAGCCGGGGACGTATTTTTTATACGCCGCCAATTTGAATCATCTCAGTAATAACGAGGAGGATTTCGGCGGAATGATGACCGAGATAATAGTAAGTCCCCAGCAATAATTTCGTGTAGGTGAAAACCATACGAGTATGTGAAATGGGAGACAATAAAAATGACTGAAAGCCAATCTTGCGGAAGCGAAGGGGGCACGCAGAAGATGATGGAGATGATGTCTAAAATGAAGGATGTGTGTCAGGAAGGAAAAATGGCAATGATGCCTCAAATGATGGTGGAGATGATGCCACATTGTCTGACAATGATGCTTCCAAGCGTCCCGAAAGAAAAACGAATCGATTTTGTGATGAACATGGTCGGCATCCTGATGGAGAAAGGCTGTGTTGAAATGTCTGAAGAAGAGAAGATGGATTTTGTGACAAAGGTCATCGAAAAAGTAAAGGCCTGAAATAAGAATAAGACAGCCATGGCACATCATAAAGGGCCCACGCCATGCTCACACAAAAGATTGGTTCGTATAAACTTTGTTATAAAAAAATATTAAACTGATCAAATTAATCTATGCGGAGAAGTAATTATGAAAAGTATATACATAAAAAAGATGAGGGACATCGCGTGCCTTACGATAATTTCTACTTTGATGTTTGCCAGCCAAAGCCAAGCCAAAATTGAATCTGTTAAAGGCCCGACGTTTAACCTGACAGCTAAAAACGGCTATATTACTACACCCGACGGTGGAGCTTATCTGATGTGGGGCTACGCATTGGATGGTGGTACAATGCAGTACCCCGGACCCACTATGGATGTTAATGAGGGAGACACAGTAGTAATCAACCTGACAAACGAACTCGATGTTCCCGTTTCTATTGTGTTCCTGGGTCAACAAGATGTTAATCCGGTAGGAGGCAGCCCGGGCCTGTTGACTGCCGAAGCTAATCCCAATGGTGGCATTGTACAGTATTCTTTCGAAGCCACACATCCTGGAACTTACCTCTATTACAGTGGCACGAACCCGGGGCTACAAATTGAGATGGGTTTGGTGGGTGCGCTCATAGTCCGTCCGAGCAGCCAACCACCAGGACAAAACTGGGCATACAACCACTCAGACTCCAGTTATGATTACGAATACTTGTTCCTTCTTACTGAGATGGATCCTGTAGTTCACGAATTAGCGCAGTGTGGGAAATGGGACCAGGTAGATTTAACGACTTATTGGCCGGCGCTGTGGTTCATTAACGGGCGAAACGCTCCTGATACGATGATGCCGCCTAATACGCCTTTGTTGCCTACTCAACCATATAACTGTCTGCCCAGGTTGCATCCAGGTGACAGAATACTACTGAGATTCTTAGGCGGAGGCAGAGATTTACACCCGTTCCATCCACACGGCAATAACTTCCTGCAAATCGCTCGCGACGGCAGACTGTTATCCAGCGAGGAAGGAGCAGGCGCTGATCTGGCCGTATCGAATTTCACTCTTGCTGTTGCGCCAGGCGAAACCGCTGATGCAATCTTTGAATGGACCGGCGAAAAGCTCGGCTGGGATATTTATGGCCATGATGTTAGTGACCCAATGGAGTCTAATGAATATGCGCCGGACCACGGCAAACCGTTCCCAATAAAACTACCTGACAAAAAGGACCTTACTTTCGGCGCATTCTATAGCGGCAGTCCCTTCCTGGGAGCTATGGGCAGCCTTCCACCCGGTGAAGGTGGATTCAATGTAAATGCCGGTTATTTCTTTATGTGGCATTCACATAACGAAAAAGAAATGGTCAACAATGACATCTTTCCGGGCGGATTAATGACCATGTTGATAATTGAACCACCAGGTGTGGCTATCGAGTGATTAAGGAGGTAAGAAATTATGAGAACAATAGCTTTAAACCGATCTACACAAATTGTCTTGGTACCACTTATTCTTATGGCATTAGCTGGTACATCGCTTGGCGTAGAATTCTATCTTAGAGCCGATACCACCACTAAGATTATGCCTGACGGGCAGATGATAGCAATGTGGGGTTTTGCGCTCGATTCAGCATTTGGCGCCGGGGATGGAGATGTTAATGTACCTGGGCCTGTGCTGACTGTCCCACCGGGCGACCCCAACCTTACGATACATCTCGACAACAATCTTTCAGTTCCTGTTTCAATTGTTATTCCCGGTCAGATTGCAACAATGACGCCAGTCAAATTTACTGACAACCAGGGCAGACAAAGGGTCAGGTCATTTACACATGAAACCGAGCCTGGCAACACCGTTGTGGTTGATTATCAGTGGAATAACCTCAGCCCCGGAACCTATTTGTATCACAGCGGCACGCATCCGGCCGTACAAGTCCAAATGGGACTTTACGGCTGCCTGAAAAAAGATGCGGCATCAGGTCAGGCTTATGAGGACATTAACTATGACACTGATGTTGTACTTTGTTTCAGTGAAATTGACCCTGCTCTTCACGATGCCGTTGCTACAGGCAATTATGGGCCAGGCCAGGCTACAACCAGCACAATGAAGTATGAACCTAAGTATTTCTTAATCAATGGTCAGCCCTACACTCTTGGACAGACGCCACTTGCAGCGGGAACGCCAAATGACCGAGTTCTTTTGAGATTCGTAAATGCAGGAATAGAAACACATGTACCGGTACTTAATGATTTCTATGGAAACGTAGTCGCTGAAGATGGTTATCCATATAATTATACCAGGGAGCAATATTCGATTATATTGCCGGCTGCCAAGACTAAGGACGTCATAATTGTTCCAAAGACGGTTGGTACCTATCCAGTGTACGACAGAAGGCTTCGACTCACTAATGCCGGTGCCTCTCCCGGCGGAATGCTGACCTACTTAAATGTTGTAGCCACAGCTGGCGAAGGCATCCAAACTCTTGAAGAAAAGCCAATCAAAGGCGATTTGGATTACGACGGCGATGTTGACCGTGATGATGTGAGGGTATTTCTTAAGCACTGGCGGCATCGAAGAAGGTATCATGAAAACTGTTTGGCCGATCTCGATGGTGATGGTGATGTAGACAGAAAGGACCGAACCATTATGCTCAGAGAGTTTAATAAGGCGTATTCCGGCAACTCTTTAACGGACAGGTCCAAAAGAAAGAATCTCTAATACGGCCGGTGAAAAACAGCGGAAGAAGGAAGTTTAAATTATCAGGAAAATAACATCCCAAAAGAATCTTAGCGTTTCATTATCCCCAATAGTTGCCAGGGTGGTTTTGATTTGTACTGCCGGTCTGTTTGTTGCTTTGACAATTATTGTTTTTAAGGCATCGCGATTAGAGCCAGAGTCAATTGCCGGTTGGCAGGCGGGGCAAAATACCCGGAAAAACAAATCAAATCTTGAGCAACTTTGGGGAATACAGATTAAAGGCATAAGGCTCTCTGCTGCGGGCTATATGCTGGATTTCCGCTACCGGGTTATAGACCCGAAAAAAGCTGTGCCCCTTTTAAAACGACAGGCTAAGCCATATTTAATTGACCAGCAAAGCAGTGCCAGATTAATAGTACCAACACCACCCAAGGTCGGCTCTTTACGACAGAAATCTTATCAGCCGCTAACCGGTAAAATATATTTCATCATGTTTGCCAACCCGGGTAAGTTGATAAAGCATGGAAACAAAGTCACCGTGGTTATTGGTGACTTTAGAGCTGAAGACCTTATTGTCGAATAACAAATGCAATCTTGCAATGAGAAATTCACTACCGTCCATATTGGTCGTTACTTTAAGTACTTTTCTGTTTACATCTCTCCAGACCCAGGGAGGTACAATTAAATCCGAGCTGGCGTCAATTTCTCAGAAACTTCGGCCCGAGGATGAAGTTTCTGTAATTATTTCTCTCCGTGACAAGATTGACCTTAGCTTGTATAGATACGAGAAAAGGCATAAAAATCGTTCAAGATTGATTAAGGCACTAAAAAGCAAAGCAAATGCAACCCAAAGACCGATTAGAGATTTATTAAAAAGCCAGGGAGCAAAGCGCATTACTACTCTGTGGCTCACAAATTCAATTGCAGTCAGGGCCGAAGTTCGTGTGATTCTCAAATTAGCAGATCACCCGGGTGTCGCCGAGATAAGGCTTGATTACACGCTCCATATGCCGGAGACACAATACGCTCTCGCCGAGCCACCCAGATGGAATCTCAACATGATTGACGCTGCAGCGCTTTGGAACTTAGGATTCACCGGTCAGGGCATAATAGTAGCAAATATGGATAGTGGGGTGGACTTAAACCATGCGGATCTGAACCCTCGTTGGAGAGGTGGTACAAACAGCTGGTATGACCCGCATGGTGAGCATGACAGTCCTTATGATGACACAGGACATGGCACTCAGACTATGGGAATTATTGTTGGGGGCCAGACCAGCGGCACAGCTATAGGTGTCGCGCCTGATGCCAACTGGATAGCGGTCAAAATATTTAATGACACCGGTGATGCCAGCTTCAGCAACATCCACCTTGGTTTTCAATGGATTCTTGACCCAGATGGCGATCCGAACACAGATGACAGTCCCGATGTGGTCAATAATTCGTGGGGTATACGAAATCGTATCAGTGAATGCTTCCTGGAGTTTTACGATGATATTCAAGCTTTGAAAACAGCGGGCATAGCGGTCGTCTTTGCTGCCGGCAATGAAGGTTCCGAACCCAATACCAGCATAAGTCCAGCCAATTATGATAATAGTTTTGCCGTTGGGTCGGTTGACAACTCACGTACTATTGCAGATTCCAGCAGCCGAGGGCCCTCACCCTGCCACTCGTACTTTTTCCCCCAGATTGTCGCTCCTGGGGTCAGCATCCAGACTTCGGACCTCACTGGTGGAGGTGCTTTTCCTTATTCATATGCGACTGTATCAGGAACCTCTTTTGCCGCACCTCACGCTTCAGGAGCCATGGCCCTGTTATTAAGCGCATTTCCTGATCTGAGCATTTCACAACTTGAAGATGCCTTGGTACAATCAGCAACGGACCTGGGAGTCTTCGGTCCGGATCATCACTATGGGTATGGTTTAATTAATCTTACGGCTGCCTATGAATATTTAGCGGGTCAAATTCGTTCAGCTGATTTTGATGGCGACGGCGATGTCGATCTTTCAGACCTGGCAATCTTGATAGCCGAATGGCTGGGGACAGACTGCACAGACACAGGCGATTGTCAGAGCGATTTGAATGGCGATGGAAAGGTAAACCTCAATGATTATGCGGAGTTTGCCACCCAATATGAACCTCCCGCCTAAGGCCAATCTCCTGCCAGCCAAATCATCGCTCTTACTTGAGGACTTGGGTTTTGGAGCAATGGCTGAACCTGTGACACAGTGAAAGTAGGTCTTTCTTGTCTCAGAGGTGTTATTTTCTTCACTGCTTTTAGTTTTGGCGAACTGCCGATTACTTCGTTGTCCAAGGCCCAGTTGTACATAGCTTTAACCGCGGCGATACGATTGTTAACTGTGTTAGCCACCTTCCTGCTTTTAATCAATTTTCTGCGGTAGTTTTGCAAGTCAATTGTTGAGATGTTAGATACAATCTGGTTTGGACCAATGTATCTTACAAAATCGCGCAGCAGGAGTGTCTGATAATAAACCTGCCGTGATTTTACCTCTCCAGCCGCTGCCCGGGATTCCTGGTGATCCAGATATAAGTTACACAATGTTTTTAACGACAAGCTATTTGTCAATTTGGGTTTAGTCCTTTTGCCGCTATGTAGATAAGCAGCCTGTTCAAGATAGTGATTTAAAGCACCTTTCTTGTCAGTCCCGAAGTAATGAAGCTTACCCTTAATTTTCTTGCAATATTGACCTGTTGGATGTAAAGTAAGCGGGAATTTGTCAGAACGCGTTTTCCTTTGAAATAAGTTGGAGCAGTGGCCGAGTGGTTGAAGGCGACGGTCTTGAAAACCGTTTTACCCTTTGGGTAACGGGGGTTCGAATCCCTCCTGCTCCGGTGATGTCAGTTGGTGACAAGTGATTTGTTTTAGTGTCCAATCCAACTACTGATAAAGACTTACCAATGTTCACCGGCTCATATCTTGTATCCTTTGACAACGTATTTCTCTTGCCAAACGATGAAGACCAGTTGTTATCAGAGTAAGCATTTTTTGCAAGTTTTTTGTAAGCTGGTTTGTAAGCGCTTTTGTCGGTTCCAACAGGCATATCGTCCGTACCTGTTTTCACTGCTACTGCTTTGTTCTCATTGTCTCTCTTTCCGTCCAAACCTGGCAATTTCGGCAACGAATCCAGAGCGGTTCTCTCATCATACAGGCCGATATGAGTATAGGTGTCCATCGTCAGGCCAATGGTACTGTGTCTTAGCAAAGATTGTGCAACTTTAGGTGAAACACCGCTTTGATTGAGGATACTTGCGAAGCTATGCCTCAATGAGTGAAAATCTGCAAACCGCCCAACAGCATCTTCATAATCAATTCCAGCAACTTCGAGGTCTTTCTTCAATATCTCGGCACCTTTGTTAGGATTAAAAGTGGTGAACACTTTCGCTTGTTCATCGGCCTGTAATTCAAATTTCCAAGCTGCTAATTGACCTGCAACATCCAAACGCAGAGGCAAAGTATCATCTCTACGATGTTTGCTATAAGCTGCTAAAACCGTTACAAAGGGCGTAGAATCGCTCAGGTTAAACGATTGCCACGTAAGGGATGCTAATTCACTTGCCCGCAAACCTGTGCTTACCGCAAGCATATAAAGCATAGCCCGCTCTTTTCCGCTCATACCGCTATGCTGCTGGCCTTTGAGTGTGCTTGTGATAAGCAGGTCTAACTCGTCTATGCTTAAAGCTCTGCGTGGGTGTCTTATGTCCGTCTTTGGATTTTGACCTTTAAGGTAAGCCAAAGGATTTTCGGCGGTTCTGTTGTCAGCTACCAGCCAGCGGCAAAATTGCTTCACCGCTTGCAAATAGAAGTTGCTGCTGCGTATGCTCAGGCCGTCCCGCCTGCGTTCTGCTAAGTACCTTTGCGTCTTTGAGGCTGATACATCAGATATGTATGTAAAGTTGCAACTCTCAATTACTGCTTTCGCTCGATTATAAACCAGACAGGCGTGTTTTTCTGTCGTGCCTTTGTTCATCAAGCTGGCCTTAAAATCTCTTAGGTGTTCGCTCAGCGGCTTTTTGCGATGCTCTTTGTACTTATCGACTATTCCGGCCTGAGCAAGCTCTGATTCCTTTTCCAGCTTGGCTGCCAATTGAGCGGTTGCTTGTTTGTCCTTAAAGCCCTTGACACGTTTTCTTGCGCCCTCAGCGGTCTTGTAGTCGATATACCAAAACTTAGACTGCTTGCGGACGGTTTTGCCGTTCTTGTCCTTAACCGTGTACTTTTGATGAAAAATAGAAGCCATGTAATCACCTTGCCTTTT
>SDBT01010113.1_pt1 | contig 15264 bp, 12 predicted proteins | sample 2277101 | NCBI WGS metagenome assembly SDBT01 (sample SAMN10404973, study PRJNA504765) | marine sediment metagenome | isolation source: marine sediment core GS10_PC15, 103 cmbsf | place: Arctic Ocean: Southern Knipovich Ridge | collected 2010 | reverse complement strand
ATGGTTTGAGGATAGTTGACACTGGTTGGAAAGCGACCAGTCATCCAATGCTTGAATTTTATAACTCGAATGCACAATTCGGTGGCGGTGGCACTTTAGCAAGGATATATGGTGAAATAGGAAATTTAGGAGAGAATTCTAAGTTATATTTTGCTGTGGCAGATAGTTCTAAGAACCTCCAGAATAGAATGGTAATTGATAAAAGTGGCAACGTCGGTATCGGTACAGACTCACCAGACACCAAACTCCAAGTGGTAGGCACGGCAGGATTTGGCGATGACGCGGGGAATGAGACGCTAATCTCCGGAACCGGCCATCTTACGCTTAATGGCAGCGCCACCGTATGGCAGGACATTCAGTTTAGTATTTCTACGGCCAAAGTTCCAGCCTCTAATTTCCCAACATGGGCAATTTTTGGGGCGAACACTAAAAAGTTTACCTTTGCAGAGAATGACTATGTAGACCTTGAGGCAAACGAAGTATCACACGCTTATAAAGAAGGCTCTAACTGTGTGTGGCATCTTCACTTATTCGCTAACGGGTCTAATGTGGACGAGCGCACTGTAAAATACCAGATTGATTTTGGGATTACAAACCCTGATGGTGTGTATTCCGAGTCAAGCCAATCCCTACAGGTAGCTATCGCCGCTGATACGGCGGATATGACCCATTTGTTGTACGACCTTTATACTGTCACCGGCACGAATATCGACCACGGGGCGGACATAACGGTGCGGTTTACCAGAATAGGCACAGACACCGGCACAGACCCGACAGGCGACCCATTCGTTAGTATGCTGGGGTTACATATAGAGTGTGATACGATAGGCAGCAATCAGATATTAGCCAAATAGGAGTTATAATGCTGAGGATAATCTTAAACCTGACCGAAGAGGGCATAGCGGCATTTCTTGAGGCCCACCCTTTGGACAAACAAACTTCAGAAAACGTCGAGGAACATGTAAAAAGATGGTGTAGAAAGCGACTTTTTGACGCTTGTAACAAAGGGGTGAAGCGAGCAGCTTCCAACTCCGCCGTGATTGATGAAGAGGCGGTTACTATTGGTCAGGAGTTAATATCTTGAGTTTAGATCTATTACAGCAGAGTTTCAGTGGCGGCGAATGGAGCCCGAAGCTGGACGCCCGTTCTGACCTGGAGAAGTTCTATACTGCCACCAGGGATTCTCAAAATATGATACCGACCCGCTACGGCCCCGCCGAGCGCAGGCCCGGATTGTACTTTGTAGCTGAAGTCAAAGACAGTTCCAAAAAGGCGAGGCTGATGCCCTTCAAGTTTTCTACCGTTCAGGCTTATATGCACGAGTTCGGCGATGAGTATATTCGGTTCTTTAAGGACAGGGGACAGATAATCGACGGCGTCGGAACAGAGGACATATCGGCACTCGACAATGTTATAGCACATTGGCTGTTGAACGATATCAGCGGTATTAATGTGGCCGATGATGACGGCGGGACACATGATATGACGCTGTCAGTGGATGCGGCGATAGTGACCCAAACGGGAAAAGTCGGGACGGGTTGTTTTGATTTGGATGGTCAATATGACTGTGAATTAGCACATCACAGCGACTTTAGTTTTACGAACGATGTGAATGATACGGCATTTAGTATTGCCTGTTGGGGATATGTAACGCAACAAGCCGACTTACAGGTTCTTTTATCGAAGTGGCAGAATCTCGGAGCGACAGAATGGCGATTAAGTCTAACGAAAGATAGAAGATTACAATTACAGTTGGGGGACACAACCGGAAGTTTGGGTGCTACGACAGTGGCCCAATGGAAACTCAACGATACGGATGCCGACCAGGTGGTTGACGATGCAAGTGGCAACGCTCATCACGGGGCGACCGAAACGGCGAATGTGGTTGATTTGAGCGCTGCCGGATTAACGAATTTGACTCCATGTTTCGATTTGGGTGGGGCCGATGCCGTTATAATTCCCGATAATGCGGCCCTTAGCTTTGATGATTCGGGCGCAAATCCAATGAGTATAGCAGCGTGGATTTATGTGACAAATACAGGGGTGCAACAGACAATTTTCTCCAAATGGGAGTCAACCGGCGATGCGGAATACAGACTTTATTTAGATTCTGATGAAAAGTTAAATTTTGATTTATTTGATGCAAGCGCGGGTGCCGGTATTTTTAATAAGACTGACACAGCTTTGTCGTCAGGTTGGCATCTTGTAGTGGTTACTTATAATTCTACAGGCGGAGCAAATGCCGAGACGGGGGTAATACTTTATGTAGATGAGGTATCAAAGGCTTTTGGCACAATTAAGGAAAATGTATATGTTGCCATGGAAGCAGGAGCAACTAACGCTCTTATTGGCGCCCAATATACTAATGCCGCCGTTGCAAGTTATTTTGCCGACAAGATAGACAACGTTATACTTTTTAGTACGACTGTGCTATCTCCAGCGGATATCGCGGCATTGTATAATTCAGGAGCGGGGACAGAGACCGTTGGTGGTGCGGAAATTTCTGCTATCTCAGACGATGCGATTTCGATAGGTTGGCATCTCTTTACCACTACTTATAGTGCTCCGGCTGACGAGGGCACTGCGGCCGCCGGGATAATTCTTTATGTTGATAGTGTTGCGGTGGACTCTACGAATACGGAAAACGCCAACTATACCGCAATGCAGGAAGATAATACTATAGAGATACGAATCGGCTCACAGCGGAATTCAGGTGATAGTGCAAATGAAAAATTCTGGGGTGATAAGATAGATGAGGTTTCTGTTTTCGGTGATGTATTAACGCCGGCAGAGGTGGCAGGTCTGTACTCTACGGGCCCTTATGAAATTTCCAGTCCATATCTCGAAGCTGACCTGTTCGGGATTCAACGAATTCAGTCGGCGGACGTTATGTTTGGCTTTCATTCCGGGTATAATCCAAGAAAACTGAAACGATTCGAACACGCATTATGGGAATTAGAGGATATCGACTTTGACTGGCCGCCTTTTATGGAGGAGAACGTTACCGATACTACTATAACACCCTCGGGGACCGTTGGTACGATAGAATTGGCGGCTACAAGCCCGATTTTCACATCTGACCACATTGGTTCATCCTGGCTGGTAAGACATCCGAGAACGGACAATAAAATAGAACATGACTTCGGCGCTGCTGTCGGGTTCAGTGGTATATTAGTTGATGTAGAGGGGTCGTGGCGGTTGCGGACATCGGGTACGTGGACGGGAACGATTGAGGTACAGAGGGTGTATGATGAGCAGCTTACTCTGGTATTGGATGCAGCACCCGCAGGTGGTGCCTGGTCGACTGACGATATTATCACGGGCGCGACGAGTGGCGATACCTGCGTTATAGTTTCAGCGACGGACTCCACCCACTATACAATCAAGCAGCTTTCCGGCAGCTTTACAGATGATGGTGAGGTACTCAGTAACCAATCGGCGAACAGCCGTGATACCGCTGCAACCTGGCCCCGCTACGAAGGATGGCATACACTGACCACCCTGCAATCCAAAGACGACCAGAACTTTAACGTGCCAGGTGAGGAAACTTTAGGCAATGCGTACTATAGAGTCGAATGTACCGAGGCGGATGATGTAGTGCTCAGAATAGTTCTTAGTTGTGAGCGTTTTTACCATTACGGCATCGTAAAGATAACAGGTTTTACGGATGCTACACATGCAACGGCAACGGTAACGAGGGCTTTAGGCTCTACCATCGCTACGAAATTATGGTCTGAAGGCGCCTGGTCGGACGAGAGGGGCTATCCGACCTGTGGGACATTCCACGAGGAACGGCTTATGGTGGGGGGTACGATTTATCAACCGCATAAGATTTATGGTAGTATGACCTTCGATTGGGAGAATTTCAGGACGGGCACGCTCGATGACCATAGTGTTAAATATGAAATAAACGCCGGTGAGATGAACGCCATTCGCTGGCTGATATCCAAAGAGGTCCTGCTCTTAGGCACCGCCGGTGCTGAATGGAAATTAGGTTCTTTCGATGCGGATGAACCTTTGACCCCGGGTAATCCGATAAAACCGCGAATACAGACCTCTTACGGCAGTAAATATATTCAGGCGATTATGTTAGCTAACGTGGTTTTGTTCGTGGTCGGCGGGCAAACGGAAGATGCGCCCGGGCGCGTAGTCAGAGGGGCACAGTATGTTTTCGAAAAGGGTGAATCGGGTGGTTACGAAGCCTTCGATTATACTACCCTTGCCGAGCATATCACCGAATCGGGTATAGTCGGGATGGCATATCAACAGCAGCCGGAGCCTATCTTATGGGCGTGGCTGGACAACGGCAAAGCTATTGGTATGACGTTCGAGCCGGGCCAGAGGGTATGGGGCTGGTTCCCGCTCATTACAGATGGTGAGATTGAAAGTATGGGTGTTATACCAGGCGTCAAGGAGGATGAGGTATGGTGTACCGTCAGGAGAACAAAAGGGGATGGTACCGTTATTCGCTGTATCGAATATATGAAGCCCCGCGACTGGGGTGCGGACCAGAAGGACTGCTTCTTTGTGGATTCCGGTCTTACCTTCGACGGTGGCGATGCGGTAACGATAACGGGTATTACAAGGGCCGACCCCTGCGTGGTAACGGCTGTGGCACACGGATTCTCCGACGGCGACCAGGTAAAAATACGATACGTCGGCGGTATGAGCGAGGTGCGTGATAAAGTTTTTTCGGTAAGCAACCCCGCGGCTAATACCTTCGAACTAAGGGACAAGCTCGACACCGTGGATATAACCAGCGCTGAATTTACGGCTTTTGCGGCCTCGATTTCAGGTGATACTACTTACGACAGTTTGGATATTACGAATGTAAGTGCCGCTGATATTGTGAAGATTTCTTTGGGTGCGCCAGTTACCGGAACGGGCATACCGTCTAACACTACCGTCACAGCCATAAATGATAACAGGTTTACGATGTCCGCCAAGGCCACGGTAACCGATACGGCGGTCACTATTACGATCGTCGGTAATGTCATGCAGGTCGATAATGCCTTCTCAGGACTCGACCACCTGGAGGGAGTAACTGTTAGTGTTCTCGGTGACGGTACGGTCCATGAGAACGTAGTTGTGATTTCCGGGGCAGTTACCCTGACCGACTATTTTAATAAAGTACACATTGGCCGGCCGTACAAGTCAATATTAAAGCCGATGAAACTCGAAATGCCCCTGCAGACCGGTACGGCGAGAGCGAAAATTAAGAGGATACACAGTATTGTCTTCTCGTTTTATAAGAGCTTAGGCTGTAAATTCGGGCCGTTGACCGCTGAGGATAAAATACTATTTAGAAAAATTACCGACCCTATGGGCGAGGCGGTGCCACTGTTTACGGGTGAAAAGGTCGCATCCTTCCCCGGTGGTTATGAACTGAACGCTGATATTTATGTGGAGCAGGACCAGCCGTTACCTCTGACGGTCCGATCGATAACTCCGAGGTTGATGCTGTATGGAGGTTAACATGGAAATCCGAAATTACAAGGCGGCGGATGGGGTTGCGATGTTAGAGAGGCAGCCCGGCGGGTTGAAGGGTTATCCCGACGCTGAAAAGTGGTGCAAAGAAGCTGAGCAGGATGGGTTGGCCTTTACCGTGGTTTATGAGGGTAAGATGGTCCTTTGCGCCGGTATCGTCAGGGAAAGGGAAGGCGTTGGTCTGGCGTGGGCTTTGTACCCAACGGATGTAGGTAATTATCATATAGATCCTCGAATAGCCAAAGACCGGTTAAGAGGGTTGATGGTTGAGCATAATTTCCGGCGGGTACAGGCCACGGTACGGGCCGATTTTCCGGCGGGGGCGGGTTATCTAAGGTACCTTGGATTTAAGAGAGAAGGGCGAATGGAGCAGAACGAACCGGATGGTACGGACAGTTTTCTTTATGCTATTGTCAGGGACAAATGCCTGCGCTGTGGTAAATGCTGCCACTTCTTTTTCTACGGTAAAGAAGGTATAACTACGAGGACGTCGACTAAATGCCCGAATTTGACGAAAGATAATTTATGTTCAGTTTACAATCATAGACCTGACTGGTGTATGTCGGCCAGGCAAATGGCTGAGTTAAGGTTACTGCCGGAAGGCTGTGGCTACAGGAGATAAATATGGGAGCAGGATTAGTGATAGCGGCGGTAGTGTTAGGCGGGACCGGCTTAGGTCTGCAGATGAAGGCCCAGCATGAGCAGGGTAAGGCAGCGGAGGCCCAGGGCAAGTCCGAGGCGGCCTGGCGGGAATATAACGCCAAACTTTCGGAACGCGAGGCTACGGAAGCGCAAGCGACCGCAGCTCATGAGGAAAAGAAGCATCGCAAGGCGGGTGAACGATTGAAGGCCCGACAGCGGGTGGCGATAGGTAAGGCCGGAGTTTTACCTACAGGCTCCTTAGAGGATATATTAGAGGAAACTGCCAGTGAACTTGAGATAGACGCCCTGAATATAAGACGAGGTGGTGAGGTAGGAGCGCAGAGACTTACCGCTGAGGCGCAATTATCTCGCTTTGCGGGACGCAGTGCTTTACTTCGAGGCCGGGCCGCCAAGCGGGCGAGTAGAGTGCAAATGGCAGCGACCGGCGTTGGCGGGGCCGGCCAACTTGCCTTCAGAGGCGCTGAATTGAATTGAGAGGATGATAAATGCCACATAGAATTGAGCGACATTTCGCACAGGAACGAGCGGTACCACCGACCTTCCCGCGGGCACCCGCCCGGCAATTAGCCGATACCGGACAGGGCCTGGAGGCTGAGGCGCTGGCCGGCGTGGGCAGGGCACTGACCGATACCGGTGAAATATTGGCTAAATGGTATGAGCGTGAAGGGAATAGTGAATATGATGCTTCAAGAGGCGGATATCAAAGTTTACTCGGTGAGTTCGAGCGTACAACTTATAAAGATTCTACAGCATTGGATGCCGGCGCGAAGAAATTAGAAACGGACATCGCAAAAATCCCCGCCGGCAGTGGGTTGAAGAATAAGGTAGGTCTTAGAAAATACAAGGCATTTACAGACCTGAATAAAGCGGGTAGGGAAAAGTTAATAGCTGAGAAGAAAATTCGCATGATAGCCCGGAATAATCAGGTATCTTTGTTTAATAACCTGCTTAATGTGGCGAAACAACCAGACCAGGTCAAAGCCATGGCCGAAATTGAACTCTTAATACGGGGCGGTCTCGACGATGGTTCGATAAAGACCGCTGCGCAAGCTACCAATTTGCGGGAAAAGACGAGGGAGAACTGGCTCAGGGCCGATGTATGGCGAAGGTCCACTTCTATTGTCAGGCCCGATGGTGAGGTGGACTACCAGGCGGCTGCCGACTGGTTCAACATAAAGGAGAATGTAGAAGGGCTGCCGGAGGATATAATTGAGGATTTTGGCGGTACAGCACGTTCATTAGCCAGCGCGCAGAACGCAGGGGATAAAGTCGTATTAGAGAACCAGCGAAAGACCGACAGGCAGAACATCTTAGATAAGATGCTCAAAGATGAGTTTACTGATATGGAGAGTTTCGTAAACGCAACTACTCTGTCACCGGAGGAAAAACTGAGTTGGATAGATAGGGCGGACAAAAGAGCAAATGCAATAATTAACAATAAAAAGATAGTTACCGACGAGCGTGTACGTGGCGAACTGGAGGAGATGGCGAACGATATTGCCATCGGGTCCCTTACTAAAGAACAGGTCACTGAAGAGGCGAATCAGGCAAGGTATACAGATGAGACGATTGACGATGCCGCATACAGCCAGATAAGAACACTCATCGATCGGGAGCATAAATCCTATCAGTCGACGGCGATAAAAGAGGGTGTCAGTTTCGGGGCCGGGCAGCTTATCAGTATCACCCAATCTGTTTTGGACACCTTATTGGCAGCGGATGTTACGGTGGATTTAACAGTCGCTACAAAGAGAAGAGAGTTGGAACTTTGGAACCATGGACAATATCGCAAGGCAATCAATGACTGGTTGACCGTTAACCCAGAGGCAGACGCTGATGAGATATACATCCAGAGCAGGAAACTCGTTACTCAATATCGTAGACCAATCGAGGATATCGAAAAAGCTCGTGCGGACTTTGAACAGCGACTACAGGCCGGAGAACCATTGCCACCGGCTAAGGTGAGAGGGAGATTTGCCAATCCTGTTAAAGTGGAAAGTCCGTTGGGCGGGCAAGGATGGAGTTCTGAGGAGCATTTCAAACAGACATTAGAGCCGCTTGGATTTAAAAAAATAGAAGGGAAAAATGCCGACGATAGCAAAACAAGATAAGAAACCTGTGAATCCGGATAATATATTCATCGCTGATGATGATCTACAGGATGTCTTTATACCCGATGCAAGCGTAGCGACCGAGCAAATCCCGCAAACCGACGACTTGCCGGAGATACTGACAGACCCTGTCCAAGCAGGGAAGAGGGCGGAAAAAACCCTGGAAACAGCCTCACAGTTTGGACTGTCGATATCGCAGGTGGAAAAGAATTTTCAATGGACCCAGGAGCGTATTGATAAAGTAAAGGACCGATTCAATAAAATATTGGATCCCTCGGGTAACGTTTTGTTTCCATCACCAGTCAATCGGGTAGAACGGCAGGTTTCATTAAACTTCTGGTGGAGGGAAGAGGGACAATTCCTGCCGCCTGAAATACTTACCGAACTGGGTATCGAAGGTGGTGAGAAGGTGCCGACAGTAGAGGAATCGATAAGGGCACAAAAAAAGCTCAATATCAGGATAATAAAAGACCTGCTCAATATTAAGCAGGCGGAAGATGACCCGCTAAAGGACCAGATGGCAGAGATGGCACCATTTGCCCCGGCAGAGCCGGGGGAGTTCCTTGAGCCTATCGAGCCGACGACGATGGAGATTATAAAGGCGGCAAATCAGCAGGACATCGAATTTCTGGCGGATTTTGTTACTAAGAATTTCTTTGAATTTCCCGGGAACATAGCAAAAGCAATTCGGGATGAGGTAAAAATAAGACAGACCATACCTGATGTTGTAGAAGCAATGGCCGAGCGGCCTCTTATTATTCTATTGGGGACGGATTTTTTCAATAAATTGGCTTTCGGGTTGCCGGAATTTACAAGTCGAAAGGGCCTAAGCCCGACCGAAGCGTTGCTTGGTCTGGCACCCGGAACGGAATCTATATGGATAAGAGCTGTGGCGAGGGTGAGAGAACAATTAGCCAGAGAGGACCCACGGTTGCTTACGCAGATAGGCTTGTCCAGCGGTGAAATTTTATCGGATATCATAAAATTCGTACTTATACCGGACCCATCAAAAGCGAAGGTTTTTGCCAAGCTGCCGAAAGCGGCAAAAGCAGCGATAGGAGTAGGGACTAAAGCGGGGTTGATAGAGTTGCTGCAGGCGCCCGAGGAAGGTGAAACGCTTAATGAGAGATTGGGAAGTGTGGCTATAGCGACCGGCAGCGGTGCCATTGCAGGGGCGATATTCAGCCTGAGTCTGTCAGGACTGCAGGCGGTCGGGGCAAAGATAGGCGCCAAAATAGGTGAATTAAAAACCGAGGCGCTTCGCAAAGCGTTTATAAAACGCAGCCCGAAACTGGAGGCGTACATAAAAACGCTCGATGAGAACCAACTCAATAACCTCCGTAACGCTATAAATGATAGCGCAAAAGTACAAACAGGTGAAATAACCCAATCTGCATGGGACAGTAGCCATAAATCGTTTCTGACAGCGCTGGCAAAGGATGCAATACAGTTCACTGAATCACAGGCGGGAGTCAGGCCGAGTGCAATCGTGCCACAGGGGTTCAGGGCGGCTTTCGCAGAGATAGGACCAACAGAGCCGGGAAAAAAACTGGGTAAAAAAGCAGCCGAACAATTGGCTAAGCAGGCGGCGGCACAAGCGGGGAAAGTGACACCTAAAATAGCTGGATTGGTCAAATCTAAACCTGAACCAAGCAAGCTCTCAGACGAGGATTTTCCAAAAGTATTCAGGGAAATTGGCAAGATTACATCAGATGCGGAGAAAAATAAGTTCCGGGCGATGACGCCAGAAGAAAGAGCATTATGGAGGGATGGGACAAATTGGGAAGAATTTTCAAGGAAACAAGGATATTCCGAAGCAGAGATTGAGGATTTTCGTTACTGGACACAAATAAATGATGATCCAAGGTCAGTAGCGGCGAGAGGATTTGAGGACGTGCCCGAACTCGAACGAAATGAGCTTAAACTTGCGGCAACCAGAGCTGAGGAAGAGGCCGCGGCAAGAATAGCAACCGAGGAACTTCTCCCCCGGCCCGGGGAGACTAAAGATGCGTTCCGGGCGAGAGTGCGGGCGGCGAAGGGGATAAAGCTAAAGAAAGTAGCCCCTGCGAAGGTTGAGAAGGCCCCCACAGCAACCACAGGGGAACCCAGAACGCTGCCTGAGAGCACAACGGAACAATTGACGGCAGATATAGCCGAATTAGAGAAATGGAGGGCTGAGACGCTTGCCAGGACGGGAACACAGGCTGACCCTCAATTTGCAGAGCATCTCGGAAAACAAATCGCCAACAAACAGGCCGAAATCAAGCAAATTGCCAAGGACAAGGAAAAAATAACCAAACTGCTCAGGGGGAAGACCTTTGACCCGGCGGGACGAAGCGTAAAGGAGATAGCCGCATCGGCAGCGAAAAACATATTACAGATAGCCAAAAGCGTGCCTGATATGCTTATCAAGGTATTCGAGCCGGCGAAACTGGTTGAGCGGAGACTCGGTCCGAATGTCTATTCAACGGTGATAAAAGGGATAATGCTACCGGAAGTAAGGGCCTTGGAGTTCAATGAACGGGTTCTCGATGCCATAGATACCAATTTTGGTGAGTTAGAAGAGTTCTTCGCCAAGTTCAGCGATGAGGACCTGAAAAACTTCATGCTCAGTCGGGGTCAGCCGAGGGGTGAAATCGCCAAAAGAATCCAGCAGGAGGCGTCTGTCAAGGTACCGCAGATGCTGCAGGCGCCTGAATTCCAGCAGGCCCTTAAAGAAATTGCGGAATTCAATTATCAAAAACTCGTCTCTGTTGCAGAGGGTGATATAAACAAAGTAAAGGACTATTTCTACGGAATTTACGACGAATCGCATACCAAAATTGACAAATTCTTAGACAAATTCTACCGGACAACTAAACGGTTCCTGAAAGAAAAGAAATTGCCCACAGTTGCCGACGCCGCCGAATACGGACTTACCTTAAAATCCGATAACCCCGTAACAAATCTCAAATCCGAATGGGCGGCAATAAGCAGGCTCGAAGGGATGCAGCTTATCAGGGACGAACTGATGAAGTTCAGTGAGGGTGAGATAAAGGTAATCGGCTCGGTGCTTGAGGACATCCCGGACGAGTGGGTCAAGATAGGGGATGAGCCGGTATTCAAGGGACTGCGGGCGCATGAGGACCTCGCCCGGATGATAAATAACCTGATAAGTACAAACAAAATTAGCGCCTGGATGCCACTGCGAGTGTTGAGGGGTATAAACAACGTACTTCGGATATTCAAATTCGCCGGTTCAGGGTTCCATCTTACCGTCGAGGCGTCACAGGCGATCGCTGACACCCCGCTTCTGAATCCGGGGTCGAGCCTGGCAGGTTTTACTACCGGTTTCAGGATCAACGACCCGATATTCAAAACGCCTGAATACCGAGATTATATAGGTTTAGGAGGCACCCAGAGGGGAAGTATCGAGGCTGAGGCTCAGAAACTGTTCAACGAAATAGTTACAGCCCTGGGCGCACCTGGGACAGTGGTTAAAACCGCAATATCACCTTTGATAATAATGAATATGTTCACCGAATGGATGTTTAACAGCTATATTCCAAAACTGAAATATGTCAAGTACCTCGACTTCGTGGCCGATACCGAGCGAAAACTCGGCAGGGGCCTTACTGATGCCGAAAAAATAAATATAATCAAGGAAGGTCAGAACTTCTACGGTGAGATGAATGAAAGGCTGTTTGGCCGGTCCGGAACCGTAACATCCGCTCTGAGGTTTATTTTTCTCGCCCCGGGCTTTGCCGAAGGAAATTACCGAACGATAGCCAAAGGTGCGGTACAATGGGGGATTGGTGATTCGTTTTCTGCCAAAAGGTCGAGAAGAAATGTAGTTAATTCACTGCTTCTAAAATTGGTTGGATCAACTATAGGGACATTGATCTTGACGGGTAGTCTACCAAAAAGGCCGACTAATTTCGAGGAGGTCAGGGACCTCTTTAAGATAGATACCGGGCTTGTCGATGATAAGGGCCGTAAAATATTCATCGATACCCTGACATACGATAAGGATTATTACAACCTGCTGGTGGGATGGGCCCAGCACGGAACTGTCAGCTTGGGTAAAGAAATACTTCGTCGCATCGGCGGTATGAGGGCGCCATTAGCGGATATGACTTATGACCTCATTACAGTCGCTTTCAATAAGGACATCTACGACTGGAAGGGTGATAAGGTAATCCTTAAAACCGATCCCATTCTCACCAAACTAAGGGAATTGGCTTTATTTGAATTGAAAAAGATTGAGCCTATATCAGTTTCAGTGCTCAGACAGGGTTTGAATAAGGGAATGAATCTGCCGGTGGCTATCTTACAGGCGATAACAGGAACAAGAACGACATTTTCAGAGGCCGAAAAGAGAAAGGCCGAAGTGCTTCGACAGATGTATGAACTCTGGGGCGAGAGGGAGGAGGTCTTTATCTCCGTCCGGACGACCAACAGGCCGAGGGCGAGGATAGCGGCTTTCAACAAAAATGTTAAGAGGGTCATGGGCAGTAAAAAGGTTGATCCAGAAATAAAAGAGGAGTTCGAAAATGAACTGTTGATTGATACAGAACAGTTTCTCAGAGTCAAACAGGAAGATTACCTGAGCAGTGCCCATACGCTAAAAGAGGCTGAACGGATCAAAGAATTGCTGGTTAATTTCAAACTTGAGCCGAAGGGTATATGGGAGGTGTCCGAGGAACTGTCGAAGAGGATGTCAACGTTCACAGAGACGCGGCGACGGCTAAAGGCAAAGGTTGATGATGAGACGGCGACAACGGAAGAAAGAACGAAATCATTTATTTTTAATGGCCTGCAAACCAGAATAGGAAAAGTTGCAAGAGCTGTGGCCGAAACAGATAAGCCAGAAAGGCAGGAGCAACTCGTAGATGTAATAGAGAATATGCTAAGTCTTACGGAAAGAGAATAACTTAATACTCAGGATAGTCAAATGGAAAAGGAGTAGAATATGACACTTACAACTACAACGCCGCAAATAACTTATGATACGGACGGGGCGACTTTGGCCTTTGACTTTGCGTTTAAGATGTGGACGGATGCTGTAGATAATGAGATTGCCGTGGTCTTTCAATCCGGCGAAACAGATGAGGCCACGTTAGCGTTGAATACCGATTACACCTTATCCGCCCCCAATAACGACTTTTCTTCGGGCGGGACGGTGACCTTAGTTACCAGCTCAGTCTACGCTGTAACCGGAAAGACAATCACTATAAAATCGGATTTGCTGCGGAATCAGACTTATAATCTGAAACATGGTGGTGGCCTGGACCCGGAATCGCTGGAGAAGGTTCTGGACAGGTACGTCAGGATGATACAGGAGGCTGAACTCCAGGGCACTATAGAGCAGACGGCGATCACGGCGTTTATGAAAACGCTTCTGACCGATGCGACCGCGGCAGAGGCGAGAGATACTTTGTTGATTTACCCGGTGATTCAGTGTATAGGTAATGAAGTTGTATGTGTTGGCAATGAAGTTGTAACAGCTATTTAAGGAGATTTTTTCATGGCGGATTTATTGGAAAATGTAGATGGTATATTGAGTGTAACGGACGTGGATTTCAGCGGGACCGGGCAGACGATCCTGTACACGGTCCCTGTTGGCAAAACTTTAGTCATCACAAAAGTAATAATAGTTGTCGGTGGTGATGCAGCCGAAACTGATATTACGATAGGGGTCACTGCAACCTGGGACAATTGGGCGGGTGCGAACGGTATCGCCGGTGCTGATATAGCACTGGATAATCTTGATGCCGCGAAGGACATGATTGAAATAAGCCCCGCTACTTTCGTGGCAACGCCGGCGGCGAATAATGTTTTACAGCGATATACCGCCGGCGAAGTGATTAAAATTGATGTTGTTGCGGGTAATGGTAATGCCAGTAACGATGTTTATCTGTATGGCACTTTGCAGGCTGCCTAAATGGGTAAGACGACAAAAACCAGAGTGCCTATCAAGGTTAAGGTAATACCAGTCAGGGTCAAGCCGGCGACTGTAGAGAAGCTCCAGGCGGACGTTGCAGCGCTGGCAAAGGATGTTTCAGATAAACAGAAGGTGTTAGAAAAGTTGCAGACTGATGTTGTTACCTTGGAAGAAAAAGTAAACTTTTTAGAAGGATTTGTAATCCCTTAAAGGAGAAACGATGGACGAGAAAAAACCACGCAAAAAACCAAGAGCAAGTCTGAATAAAGCAGGTGCAGTGGAGAAACCGCCACAGGTAATGCCGCCGAGGCCAGACCAACTGTATGCTATACCCGGTCAATTAAAACAAATGGTGGTAGAAGCGTTACAGAACAGCGCCCCGCGTCAATTGAGTGTCGGACAGGTAAATGGGATATGCAATGCCTTGAGTCAACTACGGTCAATAAGTGGGGAGTTAAGTGAAGCGGCACAAGTAAAAGCAGAGCTGGACCGATTGAAAAAGGAGAAACAAAGTGCCTGAAATACAAGAACGGATTGGTATTGTTGAAACAGAAGTCGGCAACCTCAAAGAGAGCGATTCGGGTCAGTGGGCGGAGATAAATAAGATACGCGAATTTATGCGCAAACTCGTACCCGTATGGGTCACGGTAGTTCTTATGGCTATGAGTGCCGTTACCGGCAGTGCCCTGACGTTTGCCGCAATGATCGTAAGAATGAATTAGCCGATACTACTCGGCGTTGCGCAAATAGCCGAATATTGTAGTCTTGAAAACATATCCCCACTCGTTGACGGCCCTTAGCGTTTCTCCGGCGTTGATAACGACGCAGTTGTCAGGAAAGTCGTGAACGCCGTTGCTGCCCATTGTAATACTTCCGGGGAGAAGAACTTCATCATCTACTGTTAGCCGCCATAGTGCGGTGACTTGACCAGTTTTATGATGTACGTACAGTTTTCGTAAAACAAACTGCCTGCCTAAAGGCACAGTAAAGATTACCTGATTACTGTCCGGCGCCGTTTCCAGATACCCACATTAACCCTCAGTAGAGGTAGCGTTAGGGTCGCTTTGGGCCGCGGACTTT
>SDBT01010112.1_pt1 | contig 15264 bp, 10 predicted proteins | sample 2277101 | NCBI WGS metagenome assembly SDBT01 (sample SAMN10404973, study PRJNA504765) | marine sediment metagenome | isolation source: marine sediment core GS10_PC15, 103 cmbsf | place: Arctic Ocean: Southern Knipovich Ridge | collected 2010 | reverse complement strand
TAAAGAGTGAATAAATGCAATCTGCGTGGGAATGAAATAGTAATAGAGAAAATACGGGAGAGGAGTCTTTATGAAGAAGCCTATACATGCTAAATCCTGCAAATCAGCGTTGCTGGTTATCGACCCTCCTCTAAGCCAAAGGTCATCATTTTATCACCCTTCCCTTTTTTCGAACTATTTAACCGGATAATCGAACTAAGCCAAAATATTCATTTAAATACTAATTTAAGTTAATTTTTGTGTTTATTTTAGATACCTCTTGACAGGCATTTTTAATAAAAGAATAGTAGAATGCTCCTCAGCTTAGTGGCGGATGAATGGCAAACCTTGTAATACTGATTTAAAATAAGCCTCAAAAATTCATAAGGAGATTTCTCATAACCTCATAAAAAACTTTGCCTTCTATGTCCCTAGATCAACGTGAAATGAGCAAAAAAATATAAAGTATATCTAGAAATCAAGTCTTCTTCTGTTTTGATATAGGAAATTATACACTCATGGTTAGAATGTTAACTTACCTTTTTAAGACCCTACCCGCTAGTTCTTGGAAATCCTTATAAAAAGCGGACTTGATATTTCAGGATTTGACACTTTTTAAGTTTTGTTGTATAATCAATTAACTCAAAAAGTAAGAGAGTAGTCGCTAATGTGGTTCCTGTCCGTAAGCAGATAAACCCTGACTCGCCGATGCCCTAAAACGATACCTAATGCTTCACTCGCTATCCAGATATTTCCATTACAAACCCCTATCACCTTGCGATAAAACTCAATTCTTAGATAACCATTTTGTGCGTGATATGCCACAGTGAAGACCAGCAAGATGGGATTGGCATTATTTTTGGACTGATATTTCGGTTTGTTTCGGAAAGATGGAGCTGTAATCTATTGAAAAAGTAGAATAATAGTAGACATCATAGGTCTCTAAGAAATTGGTTCGATGTTGATTATTTGGTTTAGTCTTTCGACTGAATTAAATGCCCATTTAATCTGAGGTATACCTCAACGGTTGAGTATGAAATAAGTGGTTGAAATGTGTTATGTAAGGTTTTGGCCCGTTGCCTCAGTTTAGTAATGATTTGCTCTGGTCTATAGCTTGTTCCGACTATCCAAATCCCCCCTTTCCTTGGTCCACATTCTAACATTATACCTGGACCAGTTTTTGGGGGGGGGCAGGTCACCTTTTCCTTTCGCTTATAACATCTTTATTATAATGCAATAAAGGGAAGAACAAAGACTTTACCTCTGACTATCAATAAAAAAGAGCTTTAAAACTATGTCCTGAAGACATAACTTTGAAGCTCTCCGTGTCAAATAAGTGAGTCCATGAATTTAGCGACTGGACTATGGTTCAGAGATATTTGAAAAGTTCAAAGAACAAGTTTGTCTTTGAGGATCCTTATGGTCCATATTGCCTTCTTAGGTTTTGTAAAAGAATATTCAAAAAACCAATTTGTCCTTGTAATTCTCTTTTCTCTCTTGGTTTGTCTTCTAGTTCTTCTGTTAAAGTCTTTATCTCTTTTTTATGTGCCGCTGAAATTTGCTCAGGATCTTCAATATCCTTTATTAGTTCTTTAAACTCTGGCAAGGGACTAGTTACTACACTCTTTAACTCCCGTATAAACATGTCATCTTCTAGTCTATTAAGTTTAATTTCGAGTTTTTCTATTTCTAATTTAAGACTATTTAACTTATTCTCTTTCTCTCCCTTCCTTTTTTCTATTTCTTCCATCCATTTTCTACATATTCTTTCTTTTTTCTCTGGTTTTGGTTGCTCTTTTATTTCCTTCTTCCTTAACACTTCATAGGGTGATAACTCTTTTTCCATTATCTCTTCTCCTCTCTTTCTCCCCACTTATCTACTTATTGACTCATTTTTTTGCTTTATTGCCTAATTTTCCTTCTAATAATCCATCATAAAATACCTCAAATTTTTCCAGTAGCCACTCATCTGTGCGTCCCATTTTTGCTTGCATCCCTATTAGGTCTAGAGTAGCCCGCACAGCATCACGTTTACGCGTTTCTTCCATTTCCTTACTCTTGCTTCGTGATTGTATAACCGCATTCACAGTTCCTCCAACTACCGCTATCGCACCACCAGCCAATATAGCCAAAAACCATTCAGGCATATCTGCCACCCCCTCACCAATCTCTGTAAACATTGTTTACTTAGTAAACTTTTTACCTTTAAGGAATTCCTGCAGGGCTTGATTAACAACCTGGGAAATCTTCAATCTCTTCCAGCAAGTGTAGTTCTTTGTCTTTTTTATCAAATCTCTTTCCAGATGATAAGTTTGTCTAATTGTTTGTTTACTTTGTAATCGTTGTTTACTGAGTTTACCTTGTTGACTTTCTGTCCCAGCACTGTTTTTTATCCACGCTAGCGGGTCACTTCCAATTCTTGCTTTTCTCTTAATCATACCTCATTACCTCTTTTGCCAGTTTTAAGTAGTCCTCTGCGCCATGGGACTGAGGAGCATACTCAAAAATACTTTGTCCATAACTAGCACTTTCAACTAGACTCACATTCTCCCTAATCACTGCCTTAGAGACCTTGTTCTTAAAGTAATCTCTAATCTTAACCTCCATTTCTTCACTCAACTTACGTCTCCTATCATACATACAGAGAATAATTTTGCTTACTTTCAAGGAGCTATTGAGGCGATCCTGCACAACCCAGATTGTCTCTAGGAGATGAGCTATCCCTTGTAGGGCAAGAAATTCCACCTGCAAGGGGATGAAGATTTCCTTTACAGCAACCAAAGTATTCAGAGTCAGCAAGCCTAAAAATGGCGGACAATCTATAAAGATATAATCATAACCTTGCATCGAACCGAGGACCACCTTTAGCAAACTCTCTTTTCCTCTTTTTCTCGGAAGTTCGGCCTCAAAACCGCTAAGAGCTACCCCGGAAGGAATTATAGCCAAACCATCGTTTCTTTTAACTAAGACATCTTCTGACTTAACAGCACTAATTAAACTATCGTAGATAGAGTTTTCCAGACTACATAGCTCCTCTCCACGTAGATGATAAGAGAGGTTTGCCTGAGGATCCATGTCTATCAAAGAGCTTTCTTTTTTAACTGCGTAAGAGCAGCTCCCAGGTTTGCCCCTGTAGTGGTTTTTCCTACCCCACCTTTTTGATTAATTAATCCAGTGACTCTCATTGTTTACCTTGTAAACTAAGTTTACCTATTCCCCTTTCTTTCCAACTCTCTTCTTTTGGTTTAGCCATCACTCAGTCCTTACTTAAAAATTTCATTTCTTTACCGCCATAGATCCGAACCTCTCTATATCTACTTCTAGTATATCCCCCGGACTATATCTCTTAAGAAGTCTACGAGCGTACTCTTTACAATTTATAGTACTATATTTAGTCTCAATAAATAAACCGTTAGATAAACTTTTCGGTTGTTTAAAGTCACCTCCATCTTTGTGCTTCTTCTGAGTATTTATTAAATACCTCTTCCCCCCTCTCTTTGTTAGTTCAATAGGACAATCTTCACTTCTTAGTTTATCTTTTTTAATAAGCCACTCGGCAACCTTTATTAGAGCCTCATATGAATGGTTAGTTTCATAAACATCGGTTATTCTCACTTTCGTTATAGAGGTATACATTAGATTACTCCTTTGACTTTGCCCTAGTTATAAAGTTTTATGATCAGTGTGACCTGCCCCCATTAATACTACCACTTGTTAAGTTAGAGTCAATGGAATGAGGGTAGGTCAATATTAAATAACTATTTAATTTTAGGCTAGTATGCAAAAAGGATGAGAAAAGGCTCAACGGAGAAAGAGCTGATCTTGTGGCTGAAAAGCAAAAGAGAGAATTGCCATTGAGATTGAGACTGGTAATCCTGATGCAACAGAGAATATCGGGAAATGTCTCGATGTGGAGTTTTGTCCTGTGACCTCACCACCGGCAAATACGAAGATAAAGGCCCAAAGAGGGGAAAGATTAGAAAAGGAGGAGGTACATGTAAGTAATGCAGAGAAGTCTGAATAATTCCTCAAGTATACAATTTAAGCGTGTCACAAGAATATAGCGCCTGTGCAAGGAAACAGTAAATCAAAATCCTAAGTTGTTTTTAGTAAACGACTCTACTGTCTTTACGAAATCTTCATTAGGATTCTTATTCTTCAACTGTTTTATAAAATTCTTGAACCCGAGTAATTCTAGATATTCATTAGAGAATGCAGTTAAGTATCTCATAGCGGATTTTGCAAAATGGAAAGGTTCCAAAAAACAATCTGCGTTTAATTCATAGGTCCCCCATTGACTAACTGATTCATATCTTTGACTTTTATCACTACACAGATGGATGAGATTTGCAGTACCTTGATCTATCTTACAAGAGTTCATTTTCCAATCTCCGGATCTGAAGCCTATTTTTTCCAACATTTCTTTGTGGATCACTAGATGACGCAATTGATAAACAAGCTTTATGAAATGCACATATCTTGTTATGTGGTTCCGCAGATTAGAGTTTTTCTCTCTAATTGCCCTCAAGAATTCCTTCCCAGTTTTCGAATTAAGAGAGGTTCTTTGTGGCATACAGTTTCCTTCAAACTCAAGATTATATTGATTTTTAGTTCTGATTGCTAAGCTGTCAAAAATGCCAGTTACGAGAGAAAGGAAATAGTTAAAATGATAAATTGTATTGTCCATTGTATCATTATTTACACCAGAATAATATTGAAACCCCATCTCATCCGCACTCATTAGAAGATACACAAAGCGGTTAGAAAAAGCGTTCAGAAATGGATCGCCGACATGGAAATTAGGAATTTTTGACCTGAAAGAAAGCCAATACCAAAATCCTTTATTGCAAAGGTAGTTTCCCGAGATATAATACTTGTTTCGATATTTCGAGAACAAATCCATTATTTCCTTACCTTCTTCTGCTGTGGCTATATTGAGGGGCTTTCCTGGAAAATGTGATTCAAGCCATGAACGTTTTTTTAGGAGAGTTTCATTATTGGTTATGAGAATATCCATATCACCCTCTTGGTTCAAAACTGCTTGAATAAACGATAGCGTAACAGCCTCTTCTTGATCGCTGTTCAAAGATTTCTTGTGAAATATGGTCTTACCAGTATCTTCAATATCCTCTGCTCGGTAACCAAAATAGTATCGGTAATTGGTTGTCCCGATTCCACACAAGTTCCCTTCATTATTGTATTCTCTCGTAAATATAGGCACTCTCTTTAGCCCATCGTGGTGTGCCTCAAAAGGAGATCGCATAAATTTAAAAGGCTCAGAGGTAGAGTACCTTAGCAATCTCTCCGAACACTGATCCCCCTTGGACAAGAGAGCGTCAAAGCTTCTTGAGTCTATCAATATCCGCAATTTTCTTCCTTCGCAAATAATTAGTCTACTATCCATAAGTATGATGCTCCTTTAAACATTGCATAATCCTCGTTTGAGCAGTCGCGTGGTCAGACCTTCTTGTAGCTCTTTAACAACTCCAGCCAATTTTCTGATTGGAGATAATTTCCGAATTCGCGGACAAAGAGGAAGTCATCATGTGTTGGTAACCTGCCCCCATTAATAGTACCATTCACTAAGTTAGAGTCAACGGAATAGGGGCTTCGCAACTAGTTCAAGACCAGGTGTCAAATTTCAGTACTTTATCGATTTGGATTTACGGGAACATGGAGGCAAACGGGCTGGTGCTCTGCAGGTCCTAGCAGTAAATAGTCTTCAGGTGGATTTGATTTGAATAAGTTCTATGGTCCGACGACAGGGTCCTCTCTATCTATACTACCATAAGTGGATCCTTTTGGGATTAGAATTTGTGCAAAAGACGAAAAATATGATAAATGCGAATAATGTACGACCTCTTAGGGAGAAAAGTCGCTGAAGTATTGATAAATAGAAATAGCATAGGATTTCTTAGGGCAAAAGACTGAGAAGATATTAGCAAGTAGATATATTTCAGCGGTTTTTCAGTTAGAGGATCGCTTTCGAGCGTTTAAGATAACTTAGTCAATAAGTAAATGACGATAGCCGTACTTACCGTGAATTCTTAAGGAGTACTAAGGAATGGCAATATAGAACAAGGACCCCTTATTAAAGAGCAGCAAAACAGACAGAGCATTTTGCCAAAATGCCACTTACATTATATCACCATGCAGGAGAAAGTAAAATCCGCTATCTTGCATAAAGAGATTACTTCTCACCGTTAGGAACAACTGTTTGTCTTGAGAAACATTTGAGCAAGATTAAATGCGTATTTAATGTGAGGTATACCTCACATTCGAGCCACATCGCTTAACTCTCCCGTGTTTCTACATATTTTGTTTTATGAAAGTGAAGTGGAACTCCGTTGGCAAAAGGCTTTCCCCAGAAAATGCTGTCTCCGGTTTTATATATATGGGGTTCTACTGGTCCTGCTGAAACATGACTTGCTGGCGATCCGGAAGCTATTATTCCGTTGACTCTAACTTGACAAGTGGTACTATTAATGGGGGCAGGTCAAACACAACATGGTGGTAAATAATAGTTCATTTTCTTCACTTTACTTTTATCTTCTCTAAAGTAGTGATTTTCTCCTTTAAGTGCTTCACACCGAATTTGTCCCGAAGATAGTCTTGATTATTGAGCAGAAAGACGGAATCAGGCTTTACAAAAAGGGAATTTGGCGTATATTGAATTGTATGAAATAGCGGTAGGCTACGTATCCAAGTGTCAGTTTGACTACTGTGCTAATTATCGGAAGGAAAGGAACGAGACCAGCACATACACACCTGAAAATCAAAGGCATCAATTGTCTGGGTTTGTTCAATAGTGAGTACGAAAAGGATGAAGAAACAATGCTCAAAGAGTTGGGGATTAAGAAATTACACAATACATTGCTTCAGTGAAATGGATCAAATTACCAAAAACATAAGACAAAGCAGAAATGGAAAAGGTGCATAGGAATGGCATCTGAAAAACTCAAGACCTTCTTTGAGAAGGTGAAAGATAGGCTAGACTATAAAGACATAGCTAAGTTTGCTGCTAAAGAAGCTATCGGTGCTATTCCTGTTGTGGGTCCAATTATTAAGGATGCTATTAGCGAGTTTTCGCCAGACGAAACAAAAGACCTCATAAAAGAACTGAAAGAGCTTTCTGAAAGTCAGTTTAGGGAGATCAGTGAGAAGGCAGAAATTTCAATTGAGTATTTAAAAGACATTCAGCAATTTACGCTTTACACTTTCGAACAACTTCGGACAGACCACCAGGAGATTAAGGAATCAGTACGGAATTTGGCTGAAGAACTAAAACCACCAGAAGTAAGCATACCAACCATTCAATCAGTCCTGAAGCAAGGAGAAGCAACCAAAGGAGATTTCTTCAAGAAGGATCCAGAATGGATAGACTTCGAAGAAGGTTTCATTGTTGAACGAAAAGAAGTAGATGAACTGACAAAGAAGCTGGAAAATAACAGTATTCAATTGGTTTTAGGCCAACCTGCTTCAGGAAAGTCAATTGTCCTGAAAAACGTCGGGTTCAAGCTTGCGGAAAAAGGGTACGATGTTTACTTTATTGAGTTGAAAAAATGGCCGGGAGCTCGAGTTGAATCGTATCTTAAAGAGGCTCTAAGAATTGATGATGAAAAAACCATTATCATTGCAGACGATGCTCATCTACAACTCTCGAAGTGTGAGGGGCTAATTAGAGATTTCAGATATAAGAAACCAAGAACAAAACTCATCGTTGGGGCAAGAGAAGTCAAAGAGCTTGAAGGGACTGCTAAGAGGAAGTCTGAATTTGAAGGTTTAGCTGTCACAAGAATGTCCCCAGTTGGTGGAGCTGACAAGATGATACACATGTTCTTGAAGAAGAAACACGGTATGAGCGATGAGTACCGAATAGGGATTGTTTCAAGAAACTTGGAAGAATACAAACACGATCTTTGGAATCTGTCATGGGCGCTTAAGGCATACAATAAGGACACAAGCAAAGTGAGGGAAAAAGATGTTTATGCCGCAATATGTGACGCATGCATTACCGATATTGAAGTTGCTGATCATAGAGTAATTGATGGACAAGATGTTTTGCTACCTCTTTCTTTCTTCTATAGGTTTGAGATTCCAATAGAGAGGAGATTTCTAACTGGGATACTGAAGATAGATGAGGATCACATTAATGATCTAATAAGTGTATCAGAGATCTGTGAGATCAAAGAGAGAGGAAGAAGAGCGGTGCTATCTCTGCATCATTCTTCGCTTGCTAGGCTCTATTCCAATATTTATGGGAGCCCTGACTTCCCTGAGTTAGGGGAGAGAGTTAAGGAAAGAATTATTAAACAGTCAAAGAAAGGTGATTTGGAGTACGGTTTGTTCTATCTATACCTGAAGTCAGAGCCGATGAATTCACTAGACGTACTAATTGATCTTAGAGATGATTGGGGAGATGAAAAGGGAGGGCCCACACTCCAAAAGAAACTGATTGAAGACAAACAAGTCGAAGGTTCAATTGAAAGAAGCATCAAAAAAGAAGAGGATATAAATAAGATTCGATGGTGTGTGAGTGATATTGCAAAGGTAAATAAGGAAGTAGCTTTGAAATTGGTTAGTCGTATTGATATTAATGCTCTTTCACTGAAAATAGAAAAAGAAGAGGATATAAATGAGATTCGATGGTGTGTGAGTCTTATCGCAGAGGTAAGTAAGGAAGTAGCTTTGAAATTGGCTAGTCGTATTGATATCAATGCTCTTTCATTGAAAATAGAAAAAGAAAAGGATATAATTAGGATTGGATGGTTTGTGCGTCGCATTGTAAAGGTAAATAAGGAAGTAGCTTTAAAATTGGCTGATGCTGTTTCATTGAGAATAGAAAAAGAAGAGGATATAGATGAGATTGGACTGTGTGTGAGTCTCATTGCAGGGGTAAGCGAGGAAGTAGCTTTAAAATTGGTTGATGCTGTTTCATTGAGAATAGAAAAAGAAGAGGATATAGATAAGATTGGACTGTGTGTGAGTCTCATTGCAGAGGCAAGTAAGGAAGTAGCTTTAAAATTGGTTGATGCTGTTTCATTGAGAATAGAAAAAGAAGAGGATATAGATGAGATTGGATGGTGTGTGAGTCGTATTGCAGGGGTAAGCGAGGAAGTAGCTTTAAAATTGGTTGATGCTGTTTCATTGAGAATAGAAAAAGAAGAGGATATAGATAAGATTGGATGGTGTGTGAGCGGTATTGCAGAGGCAAGTAAGGAAGTAGCCCAACAGATTGTCCGTAGCTCCCTCAAGGCAAGACATTCATATCCAGGCTGGAAGCCATAAGTACAAGTAACAACTATTAAGAAAAGTTATTGAGTGGCGCTTGCTGCCACTTCACATAACAAGACCTAGCTCCGTGTCTTTACCCTTCACTTAAGTCCGCCCTTCACGGCTGGACTTTAGATATACGCAGAAAGACCAGATGGAGGTCATCGTCTCGGGCAGGGTATCTGTTCGAACGGTAAGGACACGTTAACAGCGAGAGTATCTTCCTACCTTTTTCCACATCCACCCAAGATTCCAGCTAAAACCAGGCAAAACCTTATATAGCTAAAACTCTTTCTTATAATATTGACCTGCCCCCCTAGAATCGGTCCGAGTATAAAGCTAGACCAGGGATCGAAAAAAGGGGGATAATTGAAAGGCAAAAACAAGCTATAGATCCGACACCTTTCCGAAACCCAGATTAACAAGTGCTGAGATTTGTTATTCGCTGGACCATCCAACTAATTATGCGTCCCGAGGTTTAGAAATCCTATATATAGTGTTAGCGAGGTTTTATGGGATGCTTTCTTGTGATTTGGGCGCTGCCCTCCTAGGTCTATGCGTCATAGCCAATGGTGTGCTGAACGGGCACATTGCAGGTGTAGGCTCAGCTGTTTTTAAGAGTAGACCCATTGGCAAATGGTAGATTCAGACCACAATCGAGGAATATTCTTGGGTGATATAGGTGATGTCGTTGCCCAGGAAAAAGTTGCGAAACTCGTCCAGGGAGGGGAAGCATCCTGAGGAATAGAATCCTAGATCCTCTTCAACTTCCAGTGATCCTACTTAACAGACGCCCAATGACTACGGCCAATCTCTCTTGTAACGAATTGAGTTTCAGTCCAAGATTAAATGTGTATTTAATCTGTCATATACCACAAGGAGGCAGAAAGCGATGGCTGGCCAAACCTGTCTTTCTCAATTCATTCTTCTTGTCTCTATCGATATTGCCATAATCCCAGCGGGCTACAGCTTTTCCGAAAACTGGAAATTATACGGATGGTCACCGAAAACTAATCTGTCTGACGAAGATAGATCAAATACATATTTAGTTTAGTCTACAGACTAAACTAAATGCCCATCTAATTTGAGGCATATCTCAAATTTGAAATCAGGGATCATTCGCCACTAAGACCGCATAGTGCCTTAAATTACCGACTATCTGCTCCCGAGGATATTATTCCGTTGACTCTAATTTAACAAGTGGTACTATTAATGGGGGCACGTCAATAGACTCTTTTCGGTCACATCATTGCCAGCTTGAGGCGTGAACTTCACAAGAAACGAGCTTCGAATATAATATGGTTATATCGAGTAGCACGTTGCGTAACTGCTGCAATGCTGGCTGGACAAACTAACTTGAAGACGTGTAATGTGAGTAAAGGAGGTCATTTATGGGGAGAGTATTTGAGCAATTTCATTCTCTAAAGAATGAGAATGAAGCGGATGTAAATCAGAACTTCGTAATACCTCTTTTGACCAAATATCTGGGTTTTTCCTTAGAAGATATTAAACCTGAAAGAGATTTTCCAGCAAAAGATATTTTTTACGGTCGAAAGAAAATAAGTTCAAAGGAACTTCCTGTAAGCCAACGTCCCGATTATGTTATCTGTATTAATGATATTTCAAATCCGAAATATGTTGTTGACGGCAAAGCTCCGAATGAAGCGCTAACAAAACATTTGTCACAATTGATATCATATACCATTGGTGTTCGTGTAAATCTCTTGGTTATAACAAATGGAATCAGTTTGAGAATTTATGATGTTCATGAGCTGATATTCGAAGCTAAAGACATTGCAGCGTTAGATTTGAAGTTTAATATAGTCAAGGATATACTTTGTAAAGAAGTTCAATCTTCCTATTCCCCTATAGAAATAATACAAGGTATTGACATTGACAAAGCCTTGGACAAGTCTCCTGAGCAAATTAACGAGCAAGAGAAAATAAGGCGACAACTGAAAATATCCGATTTTCAAGAATATCTTAGATATGTCAAGAGGGAATTTCAAAATTGGCAAATTCCAAGGGAGTTTCAATCTTCATTCTATTCAGAAATCCAACAATATCCTCCTGATAAATTGCACAGGTTTGAGATATATGAAATTTCTAGATTCGGTGTAAGGGATGAAAAAAAATATATCCTCACAGAGATAGAACAGAAGTTCAATACTCCAATCAAGGTTTTCATTGGCTCCTCAGGTGTCGGTAAAACAACACTTCTCAAGTACATTACATATATGAAAGCAGGTGCATGTTTAAGTCTTCAGAATCCAGAGATTCCGGTATATATTCAATTGCGAAACTTTGGCCCCAATGTAGGTTTGAAAAATTTGATTGTCAACGCATTAGAAAAAGGAGCTACTGACGTTTCATTGGAAAGACTGCCTGAGTTTCTACAAAAGCATACTTTCCTTTTTTTGCTAGATGCATTTGATGAGGTTCAAGAGAAATACTTAGAAGATGTGAAAAGAGAAATTGACGAATTTGTAGGCGTAGGAAAACATAAAGTCATTATTACATCAAGGGAAACAAGACCGATAAATCCACGTCTGTCTTCACGATTCTTTGTGAATCCATTGCAACAAAGTGAAATTGAGAATCTTCTTGAACAGTATTTTGGTAATGAACGATTTCGGTTCATGTTTGAGATAGAAAGAAAGGGATTAGTTGAGGAGTCGAGAAATATATTGCTGCTTACGCTAATGGTATTAATCTACAAAAGGGACCGCACACTTCCTCTTTCAACAACAAAAATCATAGGAAGCGTTATCGAAAAAATAAAGAAATGGGAGAAAAGCAAGGGAGAAAGATTAACAAATAGTTTAGGTTGGGAAGTCAAAGAGAAAATATTTAGTGAGTTAGCCTATAGGATTGTCGAGACGCAGGAAAATCTGGCGCTATCCAGAGAACAAGCTGATGGTGTGTTGATACCGTTACTCAATTATTTCGAGAAGCGTAGAGAAATTCCCAGAGGCATAGACAAACATCGGGTAATGAATGATTTGGCCCTCACGGGCTTTGTTAGCCACAATGCTGATATGCTGTTCTTTTGGCATAGAGCATTCCTTAATTATTTTGCTTCGAAAGCTCTTGCACAAAAATATCTTGAAACTCCCAAAATCTTAGAAGATATTAAGAGCAAATTTGCATGGGAACCCATTATTACCGCCTCAGTAGAACATTTAGATGATTCAACAAAATTCGTGGAGAGTATTAAGTCTTCCAACCTATTTCTAGCTTCCAACTGTATTCTTGAGGCCAAGAAAATCAGTACAGATACTATTAAGGACACAGTGTCACGCCTCGCAACAAAATGCTCATCTCCCATCAAAAAAATTCGATCTCGGGCAGTTTGGTTCCTCAAAAGAATTAAGCCCAAACACACCATCGATATTTTTTTCGATTTCTTGGAAAATAATAAATACCCTGACGTTCGAAAAGTTGCTTTAGAAGAGGTTGCTAAAGAAAAATCCGATAGAGCAAAAAAGACAGTTCATAAATTGATAAACTGGGATGAAGGAAACATATCTCTTGGTAGTACACAAGGAAGTGTTGCCAAGGCATTGTCAAACTTCAATCCAGATGACCAATTAAAAGCAATTGAAATATGGAGAAGGAAACCAGATCTTTTTACTAACGAAGATTGCAGTGAAGCGATGCGAAATGTTGTTAGAGAAGGAAGACTAACTGAAAGAGTTGAGAAGGCGCTATTAGATTTTTACCTAGAAAAAGGGGAAGATAAGGACTTACAGTATCATAAGAAAGTGGAATTAGCTGATGTTTTGATAGATATTGGGGATGAAAAACTAGTATCTAGATTGATAGAGAGTTTTGAGCTGAGGAATTCACAAGACTCTTATCTTAATATCAGAACAGAAGATATTCTGGCTAATTATGAATCTAAACATGTGATAGAAAGACTCTCATCTGAAGCAACGGATCGAAAAAACAGTGATTTAATTAGAGAAGGATGTTCCGGTGCATTATGTAAATCAAAAGGAATGGTATCCTTTTCGATTTTTGAAAAACTTCTCGAGGACAAAAATCCTAAAATTCGCCGAAATGCTGTAAAAGGGCTAGATAGGTTCTCGAGTTCTGAAGTCAAGGACCTCCTACTGCAATATGTTAACGATGAAGATGATTCGGTGCAGTATCAAACTATTGAAGTATTGGGAGACAAAGGTTTACTTGTAGAATTAGCAAAGAAGAATGTCTTTCCCAGGAAATTTTACAGATTCAATACACAAATCCTTTTGGAACAAATAAGAAGATATAGGCTCCAAGAAATGTTACCTATTCTCAACTGGTTAGAAGATAAGTTCTGTGGCGATGATAGGAGACTTATCGACGTTGCCCATACTTATTGCGTACTTGGAAAGGAAGAAAAAGCAAAGGCAATTATTGAAAGCTTCTTTCACGAAACAGGGATAGTTGCAAGCAAATACGGCCTTTCAGATTTAGCAGAGATTAGCCCCGCTTTTGGTCCATCGTATGCTTTAAAAATTATAAAGGAGATCTTAAGATCCATAAAAAAATGGGGGGAAAAGAGTGGTTTTTGGGAAGATAAATGCATTGATTCCCTTGAAAGAATTGGTGGTCCAAAAGTACTTAACATACTGAAAGATTTGGCTGAAAGGCATGTTGCGCAAAAGGATATGATATGTACGGAAAGAGTATTGAGAGCAATAAATCATTTAGCCACAGGCAGGAACGAGGAATGGTATATTAATTTCATCAAATCAAACCCAAATCTTGAAAGATTTGCTTTAAATAGCGCAATAGAAGGATTAGGAGTAGTTGGTTCAGAAAAATCCATACCACTTATAAAGGAAATAGCTATTTCGCACAAAGCAAAGGAAAGGACAATAGATTTTTGCTTCTTAAGTCTTGAAAATATATATAAAACCCGAGCTATACCAACACAAATTGCGGAAAAAGATTTATTCAAATAATAAACACTAATAACACCCTTGTGACCTGCCCCCATTAATAGTACCGCTTGTTGAGTTAGAGTCAACGGAATGAATACCGACCTCCGGAGCAGGTGGTCGGTAGTTAAGAGCACTGTGCGATCTTACTTGATTGTATTCCTTCCGTCACTGTTCAATTAGTACACTTGCTTGAGCCAGTATTGTAAAACCTAGCGATTAAGAAGCTCGTCTCTTAATCTTCCATTGAAGGATTCTATATATCCATTCTCCTAGGTACTACCAGTAAGTGGTCTTTAAGTGGACTTGATTTGAATCATTTCTATAATCCAAAGAGTGGTTCTCTCTTCCATGTTTTTACAGGTGGATCCTTTTGGGATTGGAATTCATGCAGAAGGCGAAGATTATGACAAATACTAATAATGTACGACCTCTCGGAAGGAAAAATCGCTGAACTATTGATAAATAGGGACAGCGTAGGATTTCCTAGGGCAAGAGACTGAGAAGATATTGGTAAATAGATATATTTCAGCAATATTTCAGTTGGAGGATCGCCTTTGAGTGTTTGGGATAACTTAGCCAAGAAGCATAAGACGATAGCCCTGCTTGTCCTTGAATTCTTAAGCAGTATGAAGTATAGAACAGGGCCCTCATATCTAAGCTTAACAAGCAAGGCGAAGAGTGTCTCGATTTTCTATTGGAGATAAAGAGAACATCTTGCCAAAATGCCACTTACATTATATCACCATGTAAGAGAAAGTAGAATCCGCTATCCTGCATGAAAAGACTACTTCTCACTATTGAGGATAATTGTCTGCATTCAGAAGAATTTGAGGAATATTAAATAGCAGTTTAATGTCGTACGTATATAGTCCAATAACTGGTTTTGTAATCTGGTGAAACGGAATACCTTCTCTGACAGCTGAACTGAGTCAGGGCAATCTGGCCCTACCTTGTCTGTGTGGTTGCATCACCACTTGATAAGTAACTTTAGTCACGAAAGACACACCCGTTCAAATACTCCTATTCAATCTCTCAAAGGGTGGAAAACCTTACTCTAGTTTTCTCTCTGCAGAGTCTATCC
>SDBT01010111.1_pt1 | contig 15265 bp, 12 predicted proteins | sample 2277101 | NCBI WGS metagenome assembly SDBT01 (sample SAMN10404973, study PRJNA504765) | marine sediment metagenome | isolation source: marine sediment core GS10_PC15, 103 cmbsf | place: Arctic Ocean: Southern Knipovich Ridge | collected 2010 | reverse complement strand
CAACGGCAACGCTTTAGCAATACTCAGATTGATGAGCTGATCAACCAAACCCAGCGGGACGTCGTGAACATCACTTGGTCGGTTAAGGCATCGACAACAATTGTTCTTTCCACGGGAACCACTTCCTACGCCATGCCGTCGAATTTCATAACGGTTGACCGCCTCGTTTTTGAAAATAGGAATCTTGAAGAGGTCAGCATTGCTGGCCTTGACTCCAGGTTTAACAATGCCGATTGGCGTTCCACCGGAGGCGTCCCGGAGGTTTATTACAGAGACACAAAGCTGCCCGACGAAATTGGATTTTATCCTTGGCCGGCAGACGATAGCACTTCAACGGGGACAATCGTGATTGACTACTTTGCGATTGCCACGGACCTGTCCGCTGATAGCGACGAGCCGTTTAACTCGATTAATCGACTCCAGCAATATTCAGATTTAATGGTTTATGAGCCGGTATATAAAGTATTCCTGATTGAAGGGCAGATGGAAAAGGCCGCGGAGTACCGCCAGTATTATGAAAACAGGCTTAAGGTCATGGTAGACCTTGAAGGGCAGCGGCCAAACTGGTTTCCTTCGTTTAGTTCTAGGCGGCAATAATGAAAAAACTATTTTTGTCACTGGTTCTTCTTCCGCTTCTCTCCTGTACCGCTCCCGCCCTTGAGTTTGGCATCGGCGACTTAAGCGGCGGGATGTGGAGCGACCCGTCTGCCAACCGGATTCCTGACAACGCCGCCCCGTTGATCCGAAATTTCTATACCGACGTTGAACCAATTGCCATTGAACGAAACGGCTATGCCCGAAAAGACTCCACCCTCCTTGGCGATACAAAGGCCGTAACAGGCTTATGGGAATTCACCGATTCTAACGGTCTTCTCCATATCGTCTCTTTTTCATCCAGAACTTATTATCAGAATGTTCCCGGAGACGCCCCGGTTGTTCTGGGAACAGTCACCACGGTTGCCCAGATCCCCAATGCGACAGTCACTCTAGGGAGAATCTGGTTCGTGAATGGAACCGGTTCTCTTTGGTGGTATGACGGGGCATCAACAGGAATCGTTTCAGGTGCGCCATTAGGGACTTTAATTGTTTCTTGGCGAGATCGCTTGGTGATCGGGAATATCGGTTCAGCCCAAACAACGCTTCGATTTTCAGCGGATGGAGATGGCGAGAGCTGGACCCTTGCCGGGAACCCAACTGATCCGTTTGCTTTGACCATCGGCGGCGCAAACGATGGCTTGCCGGTTACTTGCATGTGGTCAACCTATATTGACAATTTAATCATTGCCAGGAAAACGTCCCTGTTTTCTATCTCAGGGTTTGATCAGGCCGATGTTGTAACACGGGAAATCTCCTCTGAAATCGGCTGTATCCATAACGGGTCCATGCGGGAATTTGATGGGTCCCTTTTGTTTATGTCGAACAGGGGGATGGAGGAGATGAGGGGGCGGAGCATAAAGAATATTTCTGAGCCCGTGCGCGACCTGATTGAGGTCGTTGTTCAAAACACGGCCAGCAACCGGTCTGATGTTTATACAACCGGAGCCGATTGGAACGGAGCAACCCAGTTTCATAATTTAACCAGGGCAACCTCAACCCTGGTGGGCTCGCTCCATTCTATTTTCCCGGACGAATTCAGTGTCCTGAGAGATGGGACCGGAGGAGAAGTAGACGTCTGGGAAGACTATATTCCAAAAAGAGATATTGGAAATTGCGGGGTTCTTCAATCCGAAGGGACTGTAACGAGCGACGGGGATGATCTTGTTCTTACGGGCAAGGCAATCGAGTGTGATGGAACCGCATCACGTTTAAGTACCGTAGCTCAAACAAAAGAGGTTTTTATATCAACCACATCCTTAAATAATGGGGTTACGATACAGTTCGTGATAGAAAGCATGGATACGGATTCTTCGCAACCCAGCAGATTCTATTTTGGATTAAATAATACTCAATGTAATGAAGACCCGGATTCTCAGTCTACGATTGCAGGCGGAATATGTTCTTCTGTTGAATCTCTACCTGGCGAGTTTTGGTTTTACCGTTTTTTAAGTAGCGAGACAGGCAAGGTCGCGCTAGAACACGCAGGCAATAACGAGGCGTCAGACAGCGCTGATGATTTACGCACATCTTCTCCCAGCATTACGCTCCCGGTGACGGTTCAATTTTTTCTTAATAGCACTAATTTCAATTTAACGATTGGTGGGACTCTTAATAAATCCAATACACATGCGTGGGGAACTGGTGGCTCAGCTGGAAGTTATTTCTTTTTTGGTTTTAATCCACAGCCCGTACCGGGGAAACTTGAGGAAGTTCAAGTTGACGATTTGCTGATTATCCACTCATCCCAGGTTTACGTTTCGAGTGTTATCGACATCGGAACCGATGCTTCCGCGTGGCGTCAGTTTTCATTAAACGAAACCCAAAACGGGCAAAGTGTTGTGACTTATGAATTTAACTCGTCGCCAAATTCAGCTTCATTTGATAATTCATCCTGGACCGCTATTGTAGAGGGGCAGATTGCCACCAACACGGTCAATCAGTTCAACCTTGTCAGGATAACGTTCGATACCCCCACGATGACAAATTGGGCCACTGTTGAAGATTTCACGATCCGATGGTTTGAGGGTGACGCGCCACCGGTGCAATCTTGGGAGCACGATAGGCGATACTGGCTTGCCTTCAGCACCAAATCGGGGGGTGGCCCGGTTAACGACTCGGTGCTTGTTTATCAGCGGAACAGAACCTGGTCGCTTCTGAAGGGAATCAATGCGGCTTCGTTTGCCACATGGCAGGACGATCTTTATTTTGGGAATTCAGATGCAACGGGGCTTGTTTATCAATTTGGCGATGGAAATAACGACGACGGCTCTGACATAAATTCGGAAATTATTTTCAAAAGTTACGATGTCGGCCTGTTTAACCAGGACAAAGATTTCCGCCAGGTTTACGCAAACTTTAAAAGCGGAGCGTCGGGATCGTTTTCCCTGTCCTATCAGCTCGATCGAGACGGGAATACTTTTTCTCTCGGGTCAGCCGGCTTGACCGAGGAAACAGGCCAGGTCAACGCCAAATTCCCGTTTCCACTTTCAAATCCTGTTCAAGGCCGAGAGATCCAATATACTTTGAATAAATCCGGGACAGGGGACAGACTTAAATTATACGACCTGAAAACAGAATACATGGTCATCGAGGCGAGGTAAATTATGGCGATTAATGTAGAAAGAACCCAATCATCTTTAGAAAAAGAAGTTGAAGCAGAGTTTAAGAAACAAGGGATTCCGTTCAACTTCGGCTTGTTCCAGCAGGTTTTACAGAAGCTCGGACCAGAAGCAGAGGCCCAACAACGGCAACATGAGCTATCGGATATTGAACGGGCCTTGCCTCAGCCTATAACCGATGCGGAGATAAAACTTCAGTTTGGGTCGCAAGCAACCCGGGATGATTTTTCTGTCAAAGACTTTATAAATTCACGGGAACAAGAACGCCTTTTTGAACTTACTCAGATTGGGCTAAAACCTGAGGAACTAGAGTTTTTTGGCGCTCCGCAAGGCGTAACAGATCAAAAATCTTTACAGGACTTTCAGCTTGCTCAGTCTCGACAGCAAGACGCGGAGGTTTCTGCCAGGTCCAGCGCCCCTGCGCAAGCACCTCCTTCCCCAGCTCCGGCTCCGGCACCAGCACCAATAGCGCCACCGCCGGCCCCGGCACCAGATCGCGCGATTTTTGGAACTCCCGAAGCTTTGGCTCAAACACCTCAGCCGATTGCGCCACCTCCGGTTGCACCGGTCCCCGCGCCAGCCAATATCGCGCCCGCAGTTCCAGCGGCTCCAGCGCCGGCTTCTGCTCCGGCTCCCGTTCCAACGCTTGCGCCGATAGCGCCAAGTCCAGCAGGGGGAAATATAGCGGGACTTTTAAAAAAACCAGGAACCACAGCAGATCTAACTACCGCCAGCGGTGGATTGGCCGCAGGGCTTAGTGGGCCATCGGCGGCAACGGCAATAGCCCCAGCTCCGGTGGCTGGATCGCTTTCGTCTGGTGCGCCAGCAGGAGCCAGAGAAGGGTTCCCATCAACTTCCCCAACTTTCCAGGATCTTAGTAAACGCCTTGCGCAACCAATTAACATTGCGCCGCTTCCAAAAATAGAGGCGCCGGGAGCTGCGACAGAATCCTTGTTTCAGAAAGGAGTCTCCGGGCTTGCGCCATCTGGCGGTATTCGTCCGGAGACTCAGCGCATATTGGATATCCTTGAAGAAAGAACTGGGCGAGCCGCAAAACGGGGCGCTTCCGAGGCTCAGGCATTGGCTGGCCGGCGGGGAGTCAAAGGTTCGTCAATAGAGCAGTTTGGGACCGCAGAGGCGATTCGGGCAGCAGAGGAATCCGGCCGAACGGCCGAAGCCAATGTCCTTTTGGAAAATCTTAGAACCGATACAAGATTCCAGGAATTACAGTCTACGGCCTTTTTAGACCGGGCATCCAAAATTGACCAAATTACCAGCAACCAAGAAATCGCTCAGTTGCAAGCCGAGGCAAGCCGAGGGAATCAACAGGCCCAAATTCAGCTTGAGCAGAAACTCGCGGAAGCCGGTTTAACATCAGATGAGATTGCCAGCCAGAGAAACATTGACCTTCAGCTTCAGCAATTAGAGATTGAGCGGATATTGGGCGAACAGGGGTTGGCCTTGACCCGCGAGAACATAAAGCAGGCGACCGACGCTGCCCGTAGGACCTCTCGGGACCAACTTGTAGGGAATTTAACCAGCGCATTCGGCCCACAGGTCCTATCCAGCATATTTGGCGGAGGTGGCGCAGGAGGAGGAACAGCTGGTGGAGGAGGAGGTCTATTTGGTGGCGGAGGTCTTGATCTTTTCGGAGGAGCAAAGAACCTTTTTGGCGGAGCTGCAAATGCCCTAGGGTTCAATACTCTAAAAGGTGTTGCGGCTTCAGGGGGAGGGGCTCCAGGTAGCGCCTTTTTTGGCGGCGCAGGAGGCTTAACTGGTCAAGTAGGGACAGGGGTTCCAGCATTACCGGGTATTGGACAAATAGCCGGCGGAGCCGCTGGAGTTGCCCTCCAGGTTGGAGGAGGGCTCGTTGGAGCCAGAGCTGCAAAAAGCATTACAGGTGGCGGATCAAAAGGCCAGGCCGCGGGATCGTTCATTGGTTCCCTTCTTGGGGCTGGAGTTGGTGGCGGCCTAGGAGCATTGGTTGGTGGTGTTGGCGGAGGCGTTCTCGGAAAAACCGTCAGCGATATTGGCAAGTCTATTTCAAATACAGCTAAGAAAATTTTCGGTGGTCTTTTTTAAAGGAGAATATTCATGGCAGTTGCAAACCCTAGAACAAGAAGTTTAACCCCGGGATTTCAAGGAATCCAAAGTGCGCTTTCTCAACAGGCGAGAATTGCGGGAGCTTCTCCGCCTTCAGGCTTAGGGACGGCAACCGCAATATCCGGGGCGGTTAAGAATATTGCATCCGATCAACGAAAACAGAAATCCAGCGAAGCCTTGATTCGCTTAAGGGCATTGCTTGAAGCGGACGCAGAAGAAGCTCGGCGCAAATTTGATTCAAGGCATGAAATCAAGATAACAGACGCAGAAATAAAGAAAATAGCCAATGGGTTTGGGATTCCTCCAGAAGATTTACCTGGCCTTAAGGGGCGTAGCTTTAAGGATGTGGAATCGTTCGAAAAGTTTTTTACTAAAAAAGTCGTAATGGCTCTCGGGCTTGAAAAAGCGGAACTCGAACAAAGAGAACCAGGGGCCGTTGAAGGAGAACAGGAGACAGCGAGTATCCCTACCCCCGGTCCCGTGTTCGAGACCCTTGAAAAAGCTGGTACTGCTGGTGCCGAAGAAATTGGGGTGCGTGGGTCCAAGACAAATCAACAAAAAATTGACGCATTGCAATCTAAAATTGATGCACTTAACATTCAAACAACTGGAAGTAAGGATAAAAGGCGTTTCCAGATGGTTCCCGTTGAAAGTCCAATAGATGGGAAAACGCGGCTTACAAGATTTGATACCGCCGGAGAATTTGCGTTTAAGCCGAGCCAAGATGATCCACTTGCTGGAAAAGGAGAAAAACTAATCACTGATCCCAGGTCAAATGAGAAGGCTATTGTTTCAAGGGCAAGAAAAGTTTCCCCTATAACCGGGCCAGGCCAGGGTTCGACACCAGGAGAACCACTCACGAACATTCGCCAGTTTACAGCCAAGCAGGAAGATCTCTTGCCGAAGCTTGAAGAAAGATTAGAAAAAACCGATTCATTCAAGGATGCTCGAAAGCTTAAATCAACAGTTGGACAGTTTAAGCAACTGCTCTCGCTCGATCTGGCTACTGCAACAGGACTTCTTAAATCCCTGGCTGCGAAATCTCTTGGAAAAGAGGCCGGAGCCCTGGCGGAAGGGGATGTGCAGCGGGTAACAGGTTCACAGGCTCTTGACCAGAAGTTTTTCAGAATGGTTAGAACCGCCTTTAATGACACGCTTACGGAACAAACGTTTAGCGAATTCAACCAGATTGCCGACGCGATTCTGCAACGAGCGAGTCTCCTGGAAGACCTTGCTGTTTCTGATATCGTAAATGATGCGACTGGCCCTCTTGGGAAGTTCCAGAATGTTGATAAAAATGCGCTACGGGAAAGAATAGGGGCGCCTGACGCTACGGGGCTTGTCAACTCGGAAATCGTTCAGTTTAGCATCGAATCGTTTAATCAGGCACTCGCAAACTTGAACAAGTCGGATATTCCGGTAGACCAGGAAAGCATACTTAGAATGCTTTCATTTATGGAAAAGAAAGGGTTGGCAACAAGAAGGAGAAAAAAAAGATAATGGCCAGAAATTTAACAGACAAGGAATTGCGAGAATTTTCAGCAACTCTGACAAGGCCCGAGTTTGAGGACGACGGGAACTTGACCCGCGAACAGCTCGAAGAATTCAGGACCCTTGACCGAGGACTCACGCGCGGCTCCGTTCCATTCGCAGAACCCGTTCGTGGCGGGGAAAAAAGTGAATTTGACGTTGTTGACTTTGGCCGTGCAGCTGGAGAAAAGGCTAAAGCTGTTGGTAGGGGGGCGGTTGAATTCGGTAAACAATTAACCCGGCCTAGAATTGCGGGCGCTACTATCGGCGGGGCTCTCGGTAGCCTTACCCCCTCGCCCCAAATAACGGCTCCGGCAGGAGCGGCTGCCGGTTCATTCCTCGGAACTGTCGTCGAGGAGCTTGGCGAAGCATTTGAACGCGGCGCACCTGACCCGGATAAGGAGTCGAATCCGTCTCGGGATTTTATTGTTAACGAAGTTCGGAAAGCCGGCGGGCCGGTATTTGAATTTATCCAAACCAGTAACCGTCTCGTAAAAGGCATCAAGGCTTCGCCGGAATTTTTCCCTCCTTTCACTGAAGACGAAAAAGCCCTTATCCAGAACGGCATGGAAAGCACAGCCCTTGCCAGCCAGTTATTTCGCGGGCAGCTTGGAACGATCGGAGTCCGTGCCGGCAGAAATGCCGTGCTGGACGCATCCCTAGAATCTCTTGGCCTTAACATAGCCAAAACGATTACCAGGGCCAACCGAGGCGGGTTTTTCAAGGTAAGCCCCCAGGCCCAGGAAGTGGTCAGGATCGTTAAACCGATAGGAGGCACGCTAAACCTGCCTCAGCTCGTTGATAATCGCATTGTTGACTTTATAGACAACGTAAACCGGGCCGGTGTTATGTCTGCCGAGATCATGCAACGCGCAGACGATATAACAGAAGGCACAATGCGAAGGGTCGTGTCCGATATGAATGACAGCTTTATGACAAAGGTCGGAAAAAAGATGGATCGGTCCGAAGTCGCCGCTATGACCCAAGGCGGATTAGATGTTGGACAGTTTGCCGCAAAAGCATTTGAGCGAAAACTTTACCAGGACATCACCAAGGAAGCGAGAAGGCTTGGGGTGGCGGTTCCGGCCAGTAAAATAAAACTGGCAAGAGCAAGGATTAGGCAAGAATTTGAGAAAAAGTTTGACATTGGTTTTGGCGACCAGTTAAAAATAGACCTGAATAAATTAGATGCAATGCCAAATCAAATAGACTTTGATGCGGCTCATGGCATACGGTCCGAATTTAAAAGTATGGCGCGTCATACAAAAGAAGATTCGGTTAGGCGGTCTGCCAATATTATGGTTGACGCTATTGGTGGGGCAATGGATGATGCTCTAAAGGCTATCGGCCCGGAAGGGGCGACACTAAAAAGAATGTCAGTTAGGGCTGACCGGTTTTTCAGGTTTGACAAAAAGGTTTTTGAGGATGATTTCATGGCCAAGCTTTTTATCAACAACAAGAAATCGTCGCAGGTTATTGGTGAGGCTATATATAAAAACGGCAATGTGGATGAGGTCAAAAAGACTCTTCGTGCAGTTAGGCGAGCGGACCTATTATCGAGGCTTGGTAAGGCGAAGGGTCTTAAGGATCCTCTAACCGGAAGAGCCGTTGAAACCTTTGATGCCAAGGAAGTGATACTCGCCTTAAAGCAGGGCTACAATAATAAGTTCTTAAATAAACATTTCAGGCTGAATCAAACAGCCACCCTTGAACTTCCCGGCACGGAAGACCGAGGATTAATTAACTGGGAAACCATGCTCCAGGATCTTGGCGATGATAAGACCAGGGAAACAATGACGGCACTTTTTGGCAGAGACCATCACAGGGCATTAGTGGACCTGGCCAAGTCCGGTCAATTTTTAAATGCTAAGTCTCCGGGCAATGCCAATGCCTTGGCGTTGGCTACGATGAGCGCAACTATCGGCGTACCTAGAGCGGCTGCCGGAGCATTGCTCCAGCCAACAGGAGCCAGGGCGGGGTTACTGGCAAAGTCGCTGGCATCACTTTTAGGAATATTCAAGATTCCGGGGGTGTTCGCTAATAGATTTACCAACCCCGTTTGGATTAAATGGGCTATCAACGGCCAAAAAGAATTGGCCAAGGGAACTCAGGTAGGGATACAGGCATTTTTTACGTCTATGAGCAGGGCGACCGCCGGCATGATTACAAGTGGCACGAGAGCCGTTAGAGAGCTTGATCCGTTCACTCAGCCCCTAGTACCAGACGAAGAATTTAGACCAAATCAACCAAGAGAGGAAATACAACCATGAGAAAAATAATTCTATTCGCACTCGCTTTCGGCATTGCCGGATTTGCCCAGGCCAGGCCGTGGGGCGCCCGAGAGACAAGCAACGTCATGGTCAACCATGTCATTGCAGACAACATCGCTTCAACGGCAACGATCCTGATCGACCTGTCCGACACTTCCAACTACCCCCACAATTACACCGGCTCAATCGATATCTCTTTTCTAAAGATATCAGTCGATAAGGTCGATATCGCCACGGGAAGCGTTAAGGTGGGGGTCATAACAGAGATCAGCGCGGTCGACGCCACCGGCTATTTCTTCGCGGACCTTGCTTTCTCAACGGCCAATGTCAGCGCCCACATAGAGAAAACATTTAACGTGACCCCATCAACCATTCGGACACTTATTAAGGGAACGACTCCGTTTTACTTTGTCACGGACGATATTTTTGAGGCCGACTCCCAGTTCCAAAATGACGTTTTAATTCCAACGGCTGCCGGGGGGAATGCCAATGCTGGGAAAGGGGATATCGTGGTGGTTGTTGGCGCGAGGAATGCAGCGCAAGCCACGATCTCTATCCAAGCTTTGTATAGGTCAAACCGTTAATGAACCCACTTGATATATCGCTGGCAGCCGGCCGGTTTGGGCAGACCCCGCCTCAGCAGCGGTTTGCCTATCACGCAAACGGGCAAATCGAGTTTCACGGGATTGGCAAAAGAGGAACAGCAGACTCCGCTGCGGCATGGTACGTTACCAAGTCCACCTTTAACGGGAACAACCAGGTCACAGACATCAAGGTGGCCCCGCAGCAATCAGTTTGGGACGATCGGGCCACGCTGGTTTTCGCCTAATGCGTAAGATTACAAGGCTACTTTTAGCGATTGTATTCGCTTTCAGCCAGACTATTTACGCGGTTGTTCCGATCCCCACGGTCCAGAACATTTTCAACCCGTTCACGGGGCGAATGGATTTCATCGTTGACTACTCTTCCAACACCCTTCCCACCGGCTCAACCAACTACGTCCAGGTCAGAGAGACCCTCCAATCCGGCGCGACGTTCTTTGTTTCTAGCGGCACCGTCAATAGCCAATTAATCACAGGCACAATAGGCATAAACGAGTCATCGCCAGACGCTATGCTGGAGATTGTCACCAATGCCACGACCGAGGAAGGGCTTCATATTAAAGGAAGTGCTAGTCAAACCGGTTCGTTAATGATCATGACGGATTCTTCCGACAACATTTTTCTTGATTCTGGCGATGGGCTGACAGGGAGTACAGTTAAATGGAATGAACAAGGGGTAGATATAGATTTTATAATAGAAGGCGAGAATGTTGGAGCCCTTTTTTTTACAAATGCAGATCAAGACCAAGTCATTATTGCCCCGCAAGGAGTCAGAGCTTCAGCGGCCAACGCATTTTTTCAAGGTTTTATAGTTTCCGCAGTATTGCAGCTCATTACAGGTGCTACGAATATTACAAATGCCGTGGGATTTAATCTCGTCGAATTTGCTCGGCCCACCTTAAGCGCGGCGAGCGCTTTAACAATCACAAACGCGGCTACCTTATATATTGATGATGCGCCTATCGGCTCAGGCGATGGCCCGGCAACGATTACAAACCCTTACGCTATCTGGATAGACTCCGGGACTTCTCGTTTTGATGGGCGTGTCGGTATCAACGAGGTAGCGCCCGACGCCATGCTGGAAATCGCCACCTTTGCTGCCAGTGAAGAAGGGCTCCATATCAAAGGCACAGCTTCACAAACCGGATCGCTTTTTACCATGACAGACGAGAGCGATAATATCTTTTTTGATTCCGGGCATGGATTGGCTGGCTCGACTGTAACATGGAATGAACAGGGCGCTGATATTGATCACCGATGGGAAGGTGACACAGAACAAAATTTACTTTTTATGGATGCAGGCAATAATAGAATGGGATTTAAAACAGCAACTCCTGGATCAGAACTAGAAATTAATTCATCAATAAGAATAACTGGCGATTCATCTCCAATCGACCCAGTTGGTGGAGCAGGACTTGAGATATATTATGACTCTGATGGAAAAGCTGGTTCAGGGGGTGGGGGTGCAGGTTTGTTATTTTTACAAAATGTTGATAGAGGAGCAGGTAATATTTGGAGTGATTACTGGATAAGAGGTGGGGATGTTCAATGGGATGTTGATGCAGCAAAAACCGTGACAATGCAAAACGGAAAATTTAATGTTTTTGGAGTAATGTTAGTTGAACAATCTATACCAAGTGTAACCATTAACGTAACAGCAGATACTAGCGAAGCAAAAGTTTTATTTAAACAAGAGGGATCGAGTAAAGCGGCTTTTCTATATATAGCAACTAACCATGCAGATACAACAAGAAGAGGCAACATGGAATTTAATCATGTTGATCAAAGTGGAGGTATAGGAGCAATAGCATTCTTAACAAATGCAAGTAAAGAAAGAATGAGAATCGCTAGAGCAGGTCCGATAGGAATCGGCACAAGTGACTCTGATGCCATGTTAGAAATAGAAACAAGTGCCACAACAGAAGAAGCACTACATCTTAAGGGGAGTGCCAGCCAAACGGGGTCCTTGATGATTATGACCGATTCTTCTGACAACATCTTTTTCAATTCCGGCGACGGCTTGGCTTCTTCAGCGGTGGTTTGGAATGAGCAGGGAGCAAACATTGATTTCAGGGTGGAAGGGGATACAGAAGCTAATTTATTATTTGTGGATGGACAAAATAATAGAGTTGGTATTGGGACTAATTCTCCAAGTAAGTTATTCCATGTGGTTGCAGATTTTACCAACACAGATGGAGTAAGAGACCCAATACGCCTTGAACGTACTACAAGTGGTACGCCCGCCGCTGGGATAGGAATAGGAATAAGTTTTTCTATTGAGGATTTAGGAGGCTCCGAAGAGCAAGCTGCGATTGATGTTGTGTTAAATGATGTAACCGATGGAAGCGAAGACATTTCTATGAATTTTTCCGGTCAGGTTGCTGGTACTATTACAGAGCTTTTAGACCTTGGTTCTACTGCTACAATTTTTAACGAAACAGGAGCCAGTATTGACTTCCGAGTGGAAGGCAATACAACGAATGATCTTTTAAAAATAGACGCCGGCTTAGACTTTGTTGGTATTTCAGAAGGAACCCCGACCTCTACGCTGGACGTCAACGGTTCTTTATCCATGGAAATTTCCAGCCGAACCGTAAGCTACACCGCCACTTCATCGGACCATGTTATCCTGGCAAGTGCTACGGCGGCCGGAATTACCATCCCCCTGCCGGCACTCTCAGGAATTGATGGCCGTATTTATCACATAAAGAAAATTGACCCTTCCACGGGTACCGTCACGGTTGACCCCAGCGGTTCCGAGCTTATCGAACAAGCTTTAACAGCGACATTAACGGTGCAAGGCGAGTCAATATCTATTGCCGCCCATCCCATTGGGTGGCAAATATTTTAGGAGGATTATGAAATTATTTTTAAAGTCTTTTATCTTGATTACATGTATGGCGGCGTATTCCTCCGGGGCCTATAAGCCGGGCGGCGACACAATAACAAGGCATGGGAGGACTTCCCAGTATACGGTCGGCGGGTTCGCGGATACCCAAAGCGTTCATTTTGATACCACAAGCGTTAACACCCAAACCGCATTTATGTTAATTGACATTTCTTCTATTACCGTATGGAAGCATACGGAAACAGACCACATTATAATAGACCATATCCTGCTTCAGGCGGACCCGGACTCCTCGTATTTAGGGGAAATTAAAGTAGGGTTTTTATCCAATGTGGACGCAACCGATGGGGATTTTAATCAGATAATAGATATAGATATGGCCAGGAAATCAGACCTGTTCGTTGTAGACTTAGAGTTTGGCTCCCACGGATTTCATTGTCAGGACTCGACTCACTTTGGCCCAAAGCTTGTAGACTCGACGCTATTCCAAACAGACGTGGACCTAGCGGGGCCTGACGGCACCGGGATACTGACCCACTCATCGGGTGACGGTGATTTAATCCTGCTCGTTGAACGGACCGCCGGGGTGGTTGATGTTTCTGTAACTATAATCTATGAGACCGTTGCAGCAGATTAAGGAGAATAAAATGAAAAAAATAATCGCAAGTATTCTATTCGTATGGGTTGTTGTGGGGTACGCAAACGCAGCCAGCTACACCATTACGATCCCCGATAACATTGTGAACGATGTTATTGACGGGATTGCCTTCCAGAATGGATATAAGGATAATATTCAAGATCCAGATGATCCGATTAATACCATTCCAAACCCCGAATCCAAAACCGCTTTTGCCAAGCGTATGAACAGAAAATGGATCAGAGATAATGTCAGAGCTTGGGAAGCCAATCAGTCTCAAAAGACAGCCAGGGAACAGGCCATTACAGACGCTGACGCAAAAACAGAAACGATAGACGTCCGATAACATGGAAGGATTCCTGACAAGATTCTTAGCCGGCGAGATTTTCTCTGACCCCTTGGTGTCGAAGCTATTTCTTTTGGTTATTTTCTTTTTAGGTGCAGCCCAGGCCGTGAAGATTATCCATTCCTTTTGGAAGACAGGAAAAGTAAAAGCCCAGGAGAAACAAGTGGAAGCAGACAAGGGAAAGTGGGCCGGGATTATTGAACAGCTTGTCGTGGAAATGAGGCAAAGAAACGAGCGGGCCGAAAAGATCTATGATATGGTTCAGTGGCTTCACGACGTTCACAACAAATTCGACGACGACGGAGTTCCTTTATGGTACGTCAGAAAATCAGACGCAAGAGCGATGGAGAAAGCAATTGAATCCTTGGCTGTCTCGGCTACTAAGCAAGTTGAAATTCTGGAAAAAATCTCCGAGCATCAGTACAAACAAGACGGGCATCTCGAAAGGATCGGAGATAGACTCCCAAAGAAAAAATAGATGTTCAACGTGCGATGAGGAGCTTCTCTGCATCGTTACGGACGCTTCTGAGCAAGCTTGGTATTGCCGGAGATGCGAAGAAACCTTTGATGATAAAAAAGTCATGGAGATTCAGGTGGATGGGACACAAAAAGAAGAAACTAAATTCAAGTCACAATACTTTACAACAGAAGAAGTTGAAGAATTGTCATCGGATTTAATGTGGAAGCTGGAAGATGTTCGAGGTGAATGTGGATGGCCCTTCAAGATAAACTCAGGCTATCGGCCGGGAGACCCCAACTCTCATGGAGATAGAGAGGCCGTGGACATTAAACTATGGAAATGGAGCGATCCGGTATGGAAAGAGAATGGCCTTAAGCCCATGTCGTTTGGTCAACAACGACAACGGATCCATGATGTCGCCAGGAAGTATGGGTTCAATCGCATCGGTTTAGAGTCTCGGCATTGTCATCTGGATATCTCTAAGCGCCTTCCTCAAAACGTCACCTTCATAGGAGTAAGCCGATGATTAAGAAATGGTTGTATAAATTTGCCGGAAAAGTTATTGCAAAAAAACTCAGGCTGGAGGACGGAAAAATGACTGACTCAAAAAAGTGGTACAAATCTAAAGGAGTGTGGACGGGAATCATCACGGTCCTGGTCGCTCTTTACCAAGGCATCGACACGCAGATCGGCCCTCAATTCGGGTTCGACCTGCCCACCATTCCCAATATCGTTTACGTTATTCTTGGTGGGATGGGAGTTTACAGCCGCAAAGTTGCCAAGACAATCATTGAATAGCTACCGTCTCATGTTTTTCAGGTAAGCCCCGGCGGTCTTCGATCGGATCGCTTTAATCATCCGCCGAAGAAAGTCAGTGTAAATCCTGATGGCCCTCAGTTTTTTGTAGGGGGTGTAGGCGGTACGGATAATGTGCCCGAGGAGGGCGGGGTCTTGCGCAGCCAGGATATCTCTCCATGTTTTCTTCTGTTTGGCTTCACTTGAGACCCCAAGGCAATACCGACAAAGGATAGCGTCGTCCCATCCCACGAACAGTACACGGGTTCTTCGCTTGCATTTACAAACGTAAACCCACGCCCACCCCATGGTTTTAATTTTAGGCGGTCGCCCTTCAAGATTAAATGTTTCGTCGTAGGCATAGCTTATGTCCCCCTTGGGTATTTTGTATTTGAATATAGCGTGGCCTTTTCCGTCTTCGTAAAGATAAACCCAGAAATCAGCCGTGAAATTTTTCCC
>SDBT01010110.1_pt1 | contig 15266 bp, 18 predicted proteins | sample 2277101 | NCBI WGS metagenome assembly SDBT01 (sample SAMN10404973, study PRJNA504765) | marine sediment metagenome | isolation source: marine sediment core GS10_PC15, 103 cmbsf | place: Arctic Ocean: Southern Knipovich Ridge | collected 2010 | reverse complement strand
AGCCTGTTACCTGACAGATGAAGAAATCAGCTTAAATGCTGAAAAACAAACCGAATTAAGACGCACTGGAGAAGTTTTCTGGTTGCCAAAGGCAAAATAATGCGTTTGAGACATTGTTTTATTGGGAGAGATTCTTAAATTTTGGATGAATAAACGGACACCCGAAGGCTGAGACTGATTCGATATTTCTCATGAATGAGAGATTTTTCTTGCATATTTGTGCTGCAAGCGGTAAAATAATGAAAGTTCACCAATGAGCCACTTTAGCATTAGTAGAAACAAGAACAGGAGAATCCCTGATAGCACTATATTTCGCGCTGGAAAGTGCAAGGAATAGAGTATGGTTCCAAAGGTTGGGTTGGCGTTTGACGCTGTGGACAGACCAAGTCAATGTGCACGAGAGGTTCTCGGTGAGCAGCTTCTCTGGCTGATACAGCTTAGATGGATTGCTGTTGCGGGGGTAGTAACCGTCGCTCTGGTATGTAGTTACATTTTCCCTGTGCTTATAAGACCGGTACCGATCTATGTTTGCGCAGCGGTACTTTTGTTATGCAATGTTTTCTATTATTTAGTAGCGGCCGGGAAAGGCTCTGGTGTTGGGTCAAAGGATGTTGTGCTGGGAATGGTCCAGGTGGAAGCGGATTTGGTTATTCTCACAGCAGTTCTTCATTTTTCAGGGGGGGTGGTTAATCCATTTTTCCTTTTTTATGTATTTCCCGTCATCATAGCAACGATAATACTGCCGAGGAATTTATCGTATGGTGTCGGTCTGACAGCTATATTATTGTTCGGTCTGCTGGCGGTTAATGAACTGAACAGAGGGATGCCGTTGGGATATTATCCGCTGAAGTTTTCTGCTGTGGGCAACTTGTGGAGAGACCCTGTATATGCACTTGGAGTTTTTGTGGCGTTTGCTTGTACGGTGGTGCTGGCACAGTACTTAACGAGAATGATTATCGTGCGAATGACCGTCAAACACGAAAACTTAGAAAAAGATTTACGTAGTCGGGCTGAACAGATAACAGCAATTAACGAAATGTTGAAAATGACACGGGTACAAATGGCTCAGCGGGAGAAAATGGTGGCTATAGGTCAAATGGCTGCGGGCATTGCCCACGAGATAGGCAATCCTCTTGCAAGTCTTTCTTCGGTAGCACAGTATTTGGGCAAAAAACTGAGCAGGCATGAAGAAAAAGAACATCTCCTGGTCATAGAATACCAGGTGAACCGTATTTCCGGTATTTTGAAACGCATGCTGAGTTTATCTCGGCCGGCCACACGTGAGTATAAATGGACCGACATCAATGAGTTGATAGATAACACGTTGTCACTTGTCAAATTCGATAAACGTATGCAGTTAATCACAATTAAGAATGTCATTGGTTCTGATTTGCCGATGGTATGGCTGAATCCTCAGCTTCTTGAGCAGGTTCTTCTAAACATTTTTATAAATGCGATGGATGCGATGGAGGCCAAGCAGGGCGAACAGGAGCATATTCTGGAAATAACAAGAGAATTTAAAGATGCAATGGTTGAGATTTGGGTTTGTGACACGGGAGTTGGGATGAGTCCACAGGTTACCAAGCGTGCTTTTGAGTCATTCTTTACTACAAAGGAAATTGGTAAAGGTACGGGGCTTGGACTTTTTATAAGCTACAATCTTGTTAGCGAAATTGACGGCACTATTAAATTGGAATCTGAACCTGATAAGGGCACTACAGTGATAATACGAATCCCTATGAGGCCTCAGAAAAATCTCATTGCCACTGGTGAGGGTCGAATGGATTTCGCTATATAAAGTCATAACTGTCAAGGCCAACAATAAAGCAATTGAAAATTTCAGAGAAAGGTATAGTGGCTAATGATGAGTGAGATATTATTAGCAGATGATGAAACGACTTTCCGAAAGATATTCGCAAAAGTTCTTCAGGAAGAGGGGATGGCAGTTACAGCCGTTGACAATGGTACCGATGCAATAGACGCCATTACCAAACACCCGTTTGCTGTGGCCATACTGGACATCCAGATGCCCGGGGCCGACGGGATAAAGGTTCTGCGAGAGATAATGAGGATAAGGCCAGAGACACATGTGATAATGATAACCGCTTATGGCACAGTTGAGATGGCTGTTGAGGCGATCAAACTCGGTGCATGTGATTATGTGATGAAACCTGTAGTATTTGAAGATGTATTGACAAAAATCCGACAGCATTTGCGGTATCTGGAGTTACAGGAAGAAAACCAGGAACTAAGACGCGAATTGGATGGGAGATTTGATATTGGGCAGATCATAGGCCAGACGCAGGTGATGCAGCAGGTCTTTGAAATGATTCGAAAGGTTGCCAGGACCAAAAGTAACGTGTTGATAACAGGAGAGAGCGGCACGGGAAAAGAATTAGTTGCCCATGCGGTACATTCATTGGGCTCACAAAATGGCAGGCGTTTCGTTGCGGTCAACTGTGGCGCAATACCTGAGGGACTGCTTGAGAGTGAATTATTCGGTCACAAGAAGGGAAGTTTTACCTCTGCGTATGAAGACAAAAAAGGAATTTTTGAGGTTGCCCGAGATGGAACTTTATTTCTGGATGAGATCGGTCATACGCCAATGAGCTGTCAGGTGAAGCTCTTGCGGGCAGTGGAACAGCGACAAATAATGCCGGTTGGTTCCACCGAACCTGTGGATATTGATTTACGATTGGTTACTGCTACGAACAGAGACCTGCTACAAGAAATAAAAGAGGAGCGATTCAGAGAGGATTTATATTATAGGCTGAATGTTGTCGGTATTCATCTTCCATCATTGCGCGAGAGGAAAGAGGATATTCCACTGTTGGTTGAACATTTCATAAAGAAGTATAATGCCGAGATGGGCGAGCATTGTGTGGGTGTAAGTGATGATGCGATGCGGCTGCTTATGAATTACGAGTGGAAGGGCAACATAAGAGAACTGGAGAATGTGATTGAGCGAGCGATGATATTCACTGAAGATGATGTTATAGAGGCCTGTGATATTGGGTTGATAGGATACAGCGCGGCAGCATTAAGTGGAAAAAACGAAAACCTGCAGGCTGCACTCAAAGCATACGAGAAAGGACAAATATGTCGGATACTGAATAAGTATGATTGGAACAAAGCCGAAGCCGCAAAGGCTTTGGGCGTGGGCTTGTCAAGTTTGTACAGAAAGATTGATGAGTTGGGAATTAATGTGAAAAAGTACAAAAAGCAGCAATGAACAGAATAGGTTTGAGGATATGATGGTTTTTATTAATCTAAAGATTAAGGATACAGACTTTTGCTGGAACAATATGTTATAGTATTAATGTCAGATTAACACTTTAGGAATAACCGATGAAAATTTCAAAAGCTGCAGCTTACTCTTTGCATGCTCTGATGTATATGGTCAGGCACATCACACAATTGCCTGCCACAACTAATACTATAGCTAAGGCAGAAGGCATCCCATCTGGATACTTGGCCAAAATATTTCAAAAACTGGTAAAAGCAGGTTTCGTCAAGACTGTTAGAAGCCGGGGCAGAGGATATGTTTTTGTCAAACCACCGGAAGAAATCAACCTGCTCGAACTATTTGAACTCATTGAGGGCCAATCGCTGTTTGACGACTGTCTATTGAAACACTGTGAATGTGGCGGTACGCCTGAAAACTGCTGTATTTTTGCCAAATGGCTTAACGCCACAAAGAAAATCAAGCAGTTGCTTGCAGAAACTTCTATAGCCACTGCGGCCTGGAATCATCCGGAACATCGTTTTTACAGTCTGCCTGAATCGCTTGAAGCCGTAAAAAAGAAACCAAAGATGACAGTGGCCAGATCAAAATAAAAAGTTTCGTAGTCATATCTTACGAAATCAAAGATATCGAAATGCAAGCTTGCGAACAGCGGTAATTGTTTTGCCAAAGTTTCTGTCTCTATGTTCAATAGAGACAAAACAGGCTTCGAACTGTGATGGAGGCAGATAAATGCCGGCTTTTAGCATCTTGGTAGAGAATTTTGCATATTTTTCGGTGTCAGATTTTATCGCTGAGGCATAGTCGGTTACAGGGCTTGGGTTGAAGAAAAGCGTAAACATCGAAGCGATACGGTTTATAGTATGTTTTACGTTGTGTTCGTCGAGCGCCTGGCTTAATCGCTCGCACAGCTTCTCGGTGGCTTTGGCTAAAGTCTGATACGGTTTTTGTGATCTGAGCAGTTTCAGTGTGGCGATGCCTGAGGCAATGCAGGCCGGATTTCCAGAAAGGGTGCCGGCCTGATAGACCGCGCCCTGTGGGGAGAGGTTGTCCATAAGTTCTGCTCTTCCACCGCAGGCACATATTGGAAAGCCGCCACCGATTATTTTGCCCAGATATGTCAGGTCGGCTTTCACGCCAAAAATGTCCTGAATACTTCCGTACTTTACTCTAAATCCAGTTATTACTTCATCAAAGATTAATAGGCCACCGTTTTTGGTGCAATACTTTCTGATGGTTTTTAGAAAACCTTCTTTTGGCAGCACCGCGCCCATATTACCCGCCACCGGTTCCACTATTACAGCGGCGACTTGTTTGCCATATTTCTCAAAGGCTTTTTCGATGGCGGCAATTTTAGCATTGGAAAGTGCCCGGGCGTCTTTGCTTATTGTATACAAGCGCTCAAGAAGATATTTTGTGCCGTTTACGCTGGTAAATACAATCTGGTCAAAGGTGCCGATGTCTTTCAGCACCGAATCTGCTTTGGTATAATCATCGATTGGCACACAGTCGATGATTCGCCAATGTACGATGTTTCCGAATCTGCGGTATCTTTGCGGATAGTTGCCCAGAACAAGCACGTTTGTTTTTTTGTTTTTTTTGAAAAAATAATAAAACTTTTAAAATTCTCACAAATGAGAATATTGGTTAATAAAGGCACTTAGACAAAGTGTAAAATGGTTGGCTTTGGCAAACTTTGTCTTTGCAATCCTGTGATTTTTCATTATGCATCGTAATATCCACTGTTGGCGTCAAGCGAAAAGATAAGGCTGTTTGAGGCTTGTTGAGCAAAAGTTGTGGTAGATGAGTTAGACTGTAGCTGAAAATGTATTGGGGAACCGGTTGTGTGGATGAATTGGATTATCGAATACTGGAAACACTTCAAAACGACTTTCCATTAAGCGAAAGGCCGTACGAAGTAATATCTGATGAGTTAAAAATCCCTTGCGAGCAGCTTCTGGACAGGCTTCAATTGTTAATGGCCGATGGGATGGTTCGCCGAATCGGAGTGAGTCTCGATTCGCGTAAGTTCGGCCGTCGCAGCATCTTAGCTGCTATCAGTATTAAATCTGGCATTATTGAATAGGCATCTGAAATGATAGAGAGGTTTCCTGAAGTTACTCACAGTTATCTGCGCAACGACCATCTCAATATATGGTTTACCATAATTGCCTCAGACAATAAAAGAGTCGAAAACATCCTTAAACAAATTCAGTCAGCCTTGTCTCTCGAAAGTTCCCAAATCCTTAATTTGCCTGTGAAACGCCTGTTTAAACTCAACGCTTGCTTCAACATCTCACTTTAATGACAGGAATTTTGCCCTGTTTATCTTGATCTTGAGGAAGCCCCTATTTCTGCAGGAGATTCTCATAATTGAGAAAATGTGATCTTTTCGTCAATTGCAAAGGTCTCGAAGCTCTATACAAAGTTGAATAGAACCCTGTATTTCAATAAAATAAAGGGAGTATGAATTATATTTGAGAACTTATGCGAATGAAGTAGCCAAATGAAATTCAGAGGTGGTTATAACATATTGCTTGAGGGTAGACCTGCCACGGCAGTAAACCGGTTACCTGAGCCGAAAGAGCTCTACCTACCATTATGCAGCCGCCGTTTTCTATTCAGTGATATTTGTGTTGAGGATGGCCAGAGTGTAAGCGACGGTGATGTATTGGCCAAGGCTCCAGACAACTATGCGGTTCCTCTGCTGGCGCCGCGAGGTGGGACTGTCAAGCTTAAGATGGTGGAAGGCCACATAGTGCTGACCGATGTTTCTCCACCCGCCGAAAGAATTCATGTTCCGGAGAAAGACCTGCCTCACATAGTCCAGGAGATGGGTGCTGCGGGAATCAAGCGGTATAAATTACTGTCGCTTGGGGCATGGCAGTTTTTCTATGATGCTTATACGGGCGGATTGCCTGACCCACTTGGTACACCGCAGGCGGTGATAGTTTCTACGTTGAGTCTTGAGCCTTTTGTCGCCAGAGGTGATGTGCAACTACATAACCGGCTTTTGCAGTTTACCAGAGGGCTTGAACATTTGCAGTCCCTTCTGGAATACCAGCCAATTTATTTGGTTATGCCGGACATTAAATCCAAGTTTGCCACATTAGTTCATGAGCATATACGTGGTTATGCGTGGGTGAAACTGGTCGAAATTCCTATGAAATACCCCTGTGACAATTTTAACATTTTGGCCAGAAAACTGGGGCTTAAAAAAGATGCCGGGCCGATTTGGTCAGTTCGTACTGAGGGAATCCTTGCTATTGACCGAGCCTTGACAGTCTCAAAACCCTGTTTGGTCAGGATCGTTTCGATTGGCGGGCTTGGAGTGAATTCACCGGTTCATCTAAAGGCAATGGTGGGCTATCCGATACAGGCGATTATTGGCAGATATGTGTTTTCGCCTGCTCCAAGAATAATCAACGGCGGTATGCTTACAGGTAATCCTATAGAAGCCGAGATGTTGGGTGTGGATACGGAGTGCAGGGGCTTGACAATTCTGCCTGAACACAAAGAAAGAGAGCTCCTCGGGTTTGCCAGGCCTGGTTGGGGCCGGCGGTCGTATAGCAGATGTTTTTTGAGCTTGTTAAGGAAAGATTTCCATGAGCGGCTAACCACGGCTATGCGTGGCGAACTGCGTCCCTGTATATCATGTAACTTTTGTGAGGAGGTTTGTCCGGCGGGCATTATGCCTTATCTAATCCACAAGTATCTATATCGTGATTTGCTTGAAGAAGCGGATGAAGCGAGGGTAGATCTTTGTGTTGAGTGTGGACTGTGCTCTTTTGTTTGTCCATCGAAAATCGAACTTAGAAAGCAATTTATTGAAGCAAAAGAGCTTATCGAAAAAGAAAAAGAAGAAATACGACAGGAACAGGCACGTCAGGAATCGGCTGAGGAGAACCATCAGTGAAAGCATTGCTGAAGATTTTTGAAAAAATCCGTCCTGCTTTTGAGCAAAGTGGCAGACTTGGCGTTTTCAAACCGCTTTATGAGGCGATGGAAAATTTCTTTTTCGCACCGTCTGCAACTACGCTGGCAGCTCCTTATACTCGCGATCCGCTTGATGTCAAGCGACTTATGTCAATGGTAATAGTAGCACTTTTGCCTTGCCTAATTGCCTCGTTTTACTTTTTTGGCTGGCGCCTTGTGGCAATGATTGTGGTCTCTTACATGGCAGGTGGTGCAGTTGAAGTGATCTTTGCTATCGTGCGTAAAGAGAATATCAACGAAGGTTTTTTAGTTACAGGCATGCTGTTTCCGCTGATCTTGCCGCCAACGCTGCCGCTTTGGATGGTAGCTGTCGGAGTAGCATTTGGGGTATTTGTAGGCAAGGAATTGTTTGGTGGTACAGGCAGGAATATCTTCAACCCTGCAATTGTCGGGCGTTGTTTTCTGGCGCTTGCGTATCCAGCGGCAATGTCTGGTAACTGGACGGTTGCCGGTACGGGATTGACAGGACGAATGCTTCAATATGTCGCAGCGTCAAATATTGACGCAGTGAGCCAGGCTACGCCTTTGGTTCTGGCCAAACAGGGCAAACTCGTTGAACTGTCACATATGTTTGTAGGAAACATTTCAGGCAGCATCGGTGAAACGTCAGCTTTAGCGATTGTCATCGGTGGTGTATTTTTGCTTTTTACTCGTGTAGCCAATTGGCGCACAGTTGTTAGCATTCTCGGCTCGGTGGTGGTGATGTCGGGTATATTTCATCACAGTAACCCCGAAAGATTTGCCCCTGCTATGTGGCATTTGTGTGCGGGCGGTTTGCTTTTCGGAGCATTTTTTATGGCAACCGATCCAGTGACAAGTCCTATAACCGATGTTAGTAAATGGCTCTACGGGATAATAATAGGTATCGTGACGATACTTATACGCAATTTTACTGGATATGTGGAAGGCGTTATGTTTGCAATTCTGCTCGGCAACATTATCGCCCCGATTCTCGACGAAATTATGTTTGAGATTCGAATCAGGAGGCTTATAGGTGAAGGGTAGTTTTTACACACTTGGCTATGCTGCTGGTTTAGGGACTATTTGTGCTTTGCTTTTGACTACTGCAGCGACTTTTACTGAGCCTTATAAGGCTGCTAACAAGCAAGCGGAAGAAATATTGAACATTCTAACTGTGTTAAGAGTTCCCGTGCAATCTGGTGTCTCATCGGAGCGGTTAGTTGAAATATTCAACGTCAATGTGCACAAGCAAACCCGAGGTGAAGAAACTATTTACGTGTATTCACCGCCGCAGGCAAAAGGGAAAGCAGAGGCGGTTGCGGTTCGGTATTCAGGCCAGGGGTTGTGGGGACCGATTAAGGGTTTCCTTGCACTGGAATCGGATAGGAAAACGATCCGCGGCATAACCTTTTATGAGCAGGAGGAAACTCCCGGACTCGGCGGCGAGATTGCTTCATCGTGGTTTCGGAATCAATTTTCAGGTAAATCGATTTTAGATGAATCCGGAAAACCCGGTATTGTCATTCGTGGCGCCGGGAACGTGGAACACAATAGAGTAGATGCCATAACAGGAGCCACGATGACCTGTGATAAGGTTCAGGCAATGCTCAATAGTGTAATTAGAACAATTGTTAGGGAGCAAAATCAAAATGGCCAATAACAAACGACTTGTGTGTTCATCGTGCGGTAATGGGCTGTGTGACGGCAAAGGTCTGTTGACCCTAAAGGACGGAGCTTGGACAAACAACCCTTTAGCGATTCAGGTGTTAGGCATTTGTTCTGCCTTGGCGGTTACGAACCGGCTGGAGAATTCACTTGTTATGGGTGCAGCACTTATCTTTGTTTGTGTGGGGTCCAATTTGTTTGTATCCCTGCTGCGGAACCATACGCCACATCGGATACGTATGATAGCAGAAGTTGGCATCATAGCAACTTTTGTAATACTTTTTGACCAATTCCTCAAGGCGTTTTATTGGGATATGTCAAAACAACTTGGCCCTTATGTTGGCCTGATAATAACTAACTGTATCGTCATGGGTCGTGCAGAGGTGTTTGCCATGCAAAACCCACCGTTTTTATCCATAGTCGACGGCGTGGCAAACGGACTTGGTTATGCTGCCATATTGGCTATTATTGGTTTTTTCAGGGAGCTATTAGGTACCGGCCAAATTATGGGCCATGCGGTGCTCGACAGCCAATGGTACACACCAAATCAGTTAATGATTTTAGCCCCGGGAGCGTTTCTTGCACTTGGGATTGTTATCGCAATTTTTAATGCCTTAAAAGGCGCGGACATTGAGGAGAAGAAGTATTGAGGAGAAGAAGTAATGAGTCAAACATCGGCGCTGGTAATATTAATCGCAGCGGTGTTTACGAATAATATACTGCTGACCAATTTCTTGGGTATATGTTCATTTATCGCCTGCTCAGGTCAAATCAAAACAGCAATGGGCCTCGGCACAGCAGTTACGTTCGTTATGACAATGACCACGATGCTCAATTTTGTAATCTACCATTTTGTTCTGATGCCGCTTGGGCTTGACCATTTAACCTTTATCATATTTATAGCTGTGATAGCGGCGTTTGTGCAATTCGTTGAAATGTTCATTGAGCGGTTCAGCCCTAAGCTATACTTTGCTCTTGGGATATTTTTGCCTTTGATTACGGTCAACTGTGCTATTCTGGGAGCGTCTCTGTTTATGATTATACGGAAATATACATTTATTCAATCTCTCGGCTTTGGTTTTGGCGCAGGGCTTGGGTGGGCCGTGGCAATTGTTCTTATGGCAGGGTTAAGACAAAAAATGAGATACAGCAATATCCCGGAGCCTTTCAAGGGTGTGCCTATAGCGATGATTGTTACCTGTGTGCTTGCCATGGCGTTTATGGGCTTTGCAGGTATGGTGTCAATACAGTAGGAGTGTTCTATGATTTATTTATGGTCAGTATTGTCGTTCGCAGGTCTGACAGTTTCGTTGACAGCATTGCTAATGATTGCTGAACGTTTTCTGGTTAATTACGGCATCTGCCGGCTTGATATTAATGCTGGCCAAAAGCCCCTTGAGGTTGCCGGTGGCCGGACATTACTTTCGGAACTGTATTCAAATGAGATTTTTATACCGTCGGCGTGTGGTGGCAAGGGATCATGCGGCCATTGTAAGATTACCGTAACAACCGGTGGTGGCCCTGTATTGCCCACCGAAACCCCATATCTTACCCGCAAAGAGATTAGGGCAGACCTGCGTTTAGCCTGCCAAGTTAAAATTCGAGAAGATATATACGTTCGTATATCGGAAGAGCTTTTAAATGTCAGGATGTATACTTCCACCGTAGAAAGCATCGTTGACTTGACACACGATATCAAAGAGATACGCTTGCGACTGGATGATCCTCCTGAGATATCTCACCGCCCTGGCCAATATGTTCAAGTTCAGGCTCCATCAGTGGATGGGCCTGTCTTCCGTGCTTACTCAATCAGTTCACCGGTGTATGAGCCCAATATTGTTGAACTTGTAGTAAGGCTCATTCCAGGTGGTATTGGCTCAACCTATTTGCACAATTTGAATGTAGGAGATACTGTCAGCTTTACCGGGCCGTATGGTGAGTTTTATCTTAACGAGGACCCGTCGGTTGAAATTGTCTGTGTGGGTGGCGGCTGTGGAATGGCGCCAATAAAAAATATTATTTATACCCTTCATGATAAATGGCCTGACCGGAAATGCTGGCTGTTTTTCGGTTGTCGAACCACCCGTGACATTTTTTACCTCGAGCAGTTTGAACAGTTGGGCAAAAAGCATCCCCACTTTCATGTGGTGTATGCGTTATCTGACGAACTGGGAGAAGATGAGCAATGGGAAGGTGAGACTGGATTCATTCATTTGACCGTAGATAGGAAGCTGGAGACGGGTGTTAGGCGACAGACATTTCTTTGTGGCCCACCACCAATGATTGAGGCAGTTACAAGAGTGCTTAAGGAAAAAAGAATAAGTTCGGATGATATCTTTTACGACGAATTCTAAAGGAGACACAAATATGGAAAAGAAACAATTGGAAATTAACGAAGCAAAATCTGTTGCAGTCAACGAAAATAAAGCAAAAAAGAAATGGCAAAAGCCCAAACTTGAGGATGTTTCAGGCAAAGTGATGGCCCAGCCTTACATTAGATTTACGTAATAGTTTAACAGTTTGGATATCGTATTGCGTCTCTGTTTACGCAATGGGGTGCTTTGCCTATATAGATAGAGAAGTTTGGATGAATTTTACTGAACATACGAAAATTAGGAAGGAAAAATTCGGGACAGTGGTATTTGATACCCTGACCGAGAAGATATTTGTAACTGACGAAATTGGCGCCGAAATTCTGCAATTGATCGAAGAAGGCAAAGATTTGCTGCAGATCATAAGTGTGCTATGTGGCAGCTACGATGGCGACGGACAAACAATCGGAAAAGACGTCATCGAGTTTACTAACCGATTGAAATCAAACAACATAATCAGTGCGTAGGAGCAAGTATGGATATCGTAGTTGAAGGTAAGAAATTAAGCCGTTTGACTAATCCGGGGCCGGATGACCAATTGCGTGAGATTCTTAAAGGCAGTGATTTCGAAGATTATAAGTCGCCTCTTTTTATTGCCTGGCAGCTAAATTCGGCCTGTAACTTAGGGTGCCTTCATTGCTGTGAGGAAGCCGGGCACAGTATGCCCGATGAGATGACCAAGGAGCAGGCTATTGATTTTTGCAGACAAGTTGCAGATTCGGATATTCCCTATATGGCTATCTCGGGCGGAGAGCCGTTGCTTTGTCCTCATATTTTTGATGTCTGTGAGTTTATTAGAAACAGCAATATAAGCCTCAAGATAGAAACCAACGGTGAGTTTATTGATGAGGATATAGCCCGCAAGTTTGCAGGGTTGAGAATGCGTTCGGTACAAGTAAGCCTTGATGGTGCAACGCCCGAGACGCATGAGAGATTAAGGTTGCGAGGTGACTGGGAAAAAGCGGTGGCAGCGTGCAAATTGCTTATAGAATACGGTGTTAATACCGAAATCGTTTTTGTTCCAACGCAATTCAATATTCATGAAATCGGCGAAATTATCGATATTGCTTATTCGCTTGGTGTTTATGGTTTCTATACGGGCAAAACAATGCGGATTGGCCGAGCTGCTCAAAACTGGAATATTTTGTGCCCATCAGATGAGGAGTATGCCAGCTTCTTTGATGTGTTGCAGCAAAAGACTGTTCAATACAAAGGTAAAATGAAAATTTATCACTATCCTTATGACGTAATCGAGGAATTGAAATATCGCCTCGAATGTCCGTCAGCAAGTTTGCTGGTTGTTCCCAACGGCAAAGTTAAACTTATCGGCCCACTGCCTTTTATCTGTGGCGATTTGAAGAAGCAGAGCCTGAGCCAGATCTGGGAGAGTTATAAAAAAGCCTGGGGGAAGCCGGAGGTGATTGAATTTACCAGGAAAGTAATTGCCGACCCGAGGCTTTTGGCCCAATCGAATAACTGGATAGAGATTTAGTGTTGCTATGAATGTAATAAGGTTGATCAGATATCGGTTTTTTCTTTTTGCGGGACTACTTCCCTATTTTTTAGGTCAGGCTGTAGCGTTTAATGTTCAGGGCGAACTTAACTGGCCTTGTTTTTGGTTGGGGTTTGCGGGGATATTTCTTGTTCTCGTCGCAGTTGAGTTATTCAATGAATATTTTGATGCAAAGGAAGGTGGGGACAGAATTTTTTCTCAGGAACAACCTGAAATTCCAGATTGGTTTTTTAAGTTGGCAGTTTCAACTCTTGGTCTTGCGTTCATCATTGGCCTCTATCTGACTTTGCAGACAAGTTGGCCGGTGCTTTTGTTTTGCTTTTTAGGATTTCTCGGTGTGTATTTTTATGTTGGCCCGCCAATTAGATGGGCATATCGCGGATTCGGGGAAATAGTGATAGGCCTTTGCTATGGACCGTTTATGGTATTAGGCAGCTACTACATTCAAACGCAAAGAATTAGCTTTGTGCCGTTTTTTGTCTCTGTAATCAGCGGATTGAGTGTGTTTTGCTTAGCTGTTCTGAACGAAATACCGGACTATTATCAGGATATGCTGGTTGGAAAACGAAATTTGGTAGTCAGACTCGGAAAACAAAGAGCAATTCTGCTGTTAAAGTTGGGTTTGGCAGGTGTATTCGCACTTTTGGCCTCAGGTGTTGTTCTAAAAACGATTCCTGTATTAGCAATAGTCGCTGTAGCAACACTGCCATGGGTTTTGAAAAGCATAAGAAGTGCCGAGAAAAACTGTGATAATCCTAAAGCATTTCTTTTTGCGGTAAACACAATTGTAGTCACACACATTGTAATTGTCCTGTCTTTAGGTATAAGTTTTTTGGGGTGGGCAGATTAAATGAATCTTGACCAGATTTATCAACCGATTGCAGATGACTTGAAAAAAGTGGAACGTTTTTTGGAGTTCTCCGTTAAGGAATCGAAAAATCGGTCAATCCTGGCAATGAGTGATTCCTTGTTGGAATCTGCCGGCAAAAGGTTGAGGCCTGCACTTGTGATTCTTTCGGAAAAAGCAGCCTCTGCTGGTAAAAATGATAATTGCAATCATGACAAACTTATCAGGTTGGCGACTGCTGTGGAACTAATACACATAGCTTCTCTAATTCATGACGATGTCCTTGATGGAGCGACCATGCGTCGCAGTAAGCCAAGTATTAATGTCAGACTGGGAGACGATATCTCAATTGTGTTTGGCGATTATGTTTACTCTAAGGCCTTTGAACTGATTGGAAAGTGCAGAAATCCTGATATTTTTGAATGTATATGCCAGGCTATATATGTGATGTGTGAGGGAGAATTGATTCAGGTATGCCAGAGAGGTAATTTGGATTTATCCAAAGACGACTATATTACAATCGTAAGAAAAAAAACAGCCTCATTGTTTGCAGCCTGCTGCCACGCCGGTACCATTTTAGGTAATCATAGCCAAGCTGTTCAAGCGACGTTGAAAGAATTTGGTCTGAACTTCGGCATAGCCTTTCAGATTATAGATGATTGTAAGGATATAATCAGTAAAGAGAGGGTTCTTGGCAAGCATCCCGGCCAGGACGTAGCTGCCGGTGACATGACTTTGCCTTTGTTGAACTTGCTTGACGTCGTTGGCCAAACTGCAAGACAAGAAATAATCAGCATACTTGAGTCGAAAATAGATAAAAGCAGCCTAACAAAGATAAGAAAGATGTTTGTTAGTTCAGACGCATTTGGGCTGACCGGAAAAACAGCCCTTTATTTTATTGACCGTGCAAAACTTGGACTTAATGAACTTGAAAACTCAAACTATAAAAGAAGCCTGTACTGTCTGACTGATTATGTTACTAAGGGGTTTTTTTAATTTTGTGAGGTGAATTATGGAAAATGCAAAAATTTTAATTGTGGATGATGACATGGATCTTACAAAAGCACTTCAGGCTACCCTGGAAAGTAAGCAGTATACCGTAATCACTGCTGCTGACAGGACAGAAGGTATGAACAAAATTAAGGCTGACAAGCCGGATTTAATCATACTGGACGTTATGATGTCTACGTGGCAGGATGGGTTTGAAATGGCCAGAGAATTGAAGAAAGACGCCGACTTCAAAGATATGCCTATCCTGATGCTGACAGGTGTCAAGGGAAAGAGCGGCATAAATTTCAAATCGACAGCAGGAGACCCAACCTGGTGTCCGGTTGATGGTTTTCTGGACAAGCCCGTAGAGTCGGAGATATTGTTATCTGAGGTCAGAAAACTGCTACAAAGATAAAGAAAACATGGAACCTGTAGTTCAAAATACCAGACTTGTTAAACGAGCTTATTGGCTGATTAAGCTCAGATGGATAGCCGTAGTATGCGTTGTCGGCAGCACCTATTTTTGCGGTAATATCCTAACCATAACGCTGCAGGATTTTGCTCTCTACGGCATCGCAATCCTGCTTGCTCTGTACAACATGACCGTATTGTTACTGTTAAATCATTTTACAGGAGCCAGTAAGGAAGTGCCTTATGTAGCAGTAAAGAGAATAATTA
>SDBT01010109.1_pt1 | contig 15266 bp, 15 predicted proteins | sample 2277101 | NCBI WGS metagenome assembly SDBT01 (sample SAMN10404973, study PRJNA504765) | marine sediment metagenome | isolation source: marine sediment core GS10_PC15, 103 cmbsf | place: Arctic Ocean: Southern Knipovich Ridge | collected 2010 | reverse complement strand
GTCCCACAAAGCCAAGGAGTTGACTGACCCGGGAACGGAGGACGTTTCTTGGAAGATCCTCAAGCATGCCGAAGAACTTGAGGTTCTGGCGGCCCGTCAGCCGCCAGTAGAAACTCCTTTCCTCGTTCAAGACAAACCCCACCTTCTCGCGAACCTGCTGGTTTTGGTTATGAGTATCGCAGCCATCCACGCGGATTGATCCTTCAGAGGGAAAGATCAACCCGCCAATCAGCTTTAGCAGCGTAGTCTTTCCGGCTCCGTTTGGGCCCAAGAGCCCAAGACACGTTCCTCTGGATATCCTCAGGCTGACGTTCCTCAGGGCCGTGAAGTATCTTGTCTCGAGCGGGCGTATAAGGTAATCCACGTACCTCTTGGGAATCGGGTATTCCATGGAAACGTTGTCTAGAATCACCGTCTCCTGCGCTCGGGCTGAGACGCAAGGCGTTTGATTCAAGGAACTCAGCGAAACGGTTTGAGGGGAGGTACTCATTGGGGGCAGTTCGACCTGGTTCAGCGTTTTGTTACTGACAGATGCAGTTCCCAGACACACAGAAGGGAACTTTAGCCATTGGCACGAACACGGACGTTATCGAATTGCGATTCGGCCTTCCCCTCGAGCGACAGACCAATGCCTCCTGTAATGGGCTCTTCCGTCAATACTTCGACTGGTTCTCGACCGTCCACTTGGAACCGGACTGCCCTCTCGCGGATATCTATGGCGATTTCATGCCAGTCCCCCCGACCCCAAGGGATTACGCCATGCCACAACACCTCAGTCTTTTTTCCTTTTCGTCGGACCAGCTCCATCTGCGTTTTGTCTTTGGAACCAATGCTCCTCCATCTCAGTTGGCAATACTCGTTCTCATTTTCCAGGCCAAAGCAGATCCCGGTTGCTAAATCCGGCAGACCCGAAGTATCCCAACGAATCGAGACATTCAGTAAGACATCGGACCATCGTTCCTCATCGAAGATCAGCAGCGCAGAGCCATCGGATTCGCCGATCAAGGTTTTCTGATTCGGGTTCTCATCACCGTGCGCGCTTTCAACCCTCCATTTTCCGCATGCTTGCTTCCATCTAACGAAGTTTCCGTTGTCGCACCCATTGAAATCATCATAGAAGAGCTCAAACGTGGTCCGACCAGGGCCGGTGGGTCCAATCGATTCATCTGTCGTCAGAAATATTTCTTTCACACCCAGAAAGTTGCTGTGATTTGACAAAACCAACGTATGTTGTCCCTTGGACAATGAAGCTTTAGGACCTCTAACCCAGTGCCATTCGCGGAACACAGGGTCATTGCCGACGATCACTCTTTGCATGTCGTCAACTTGTGCAAATATGGCGTTGGTGCAAGCATCGTTCCAGTAGGCCAAGACCCATAAACGGTATTCTCCCGTCGAGGGCGCCCAAAAACTGTACGTAGCTTTTCCACCGGCCACGCCCCTCCAGCCCTGTCCCGCACCTTGATCGATCCACAGCCCGCGGAACCCGTCCGTGTCCACGATGGCCACTTGAAACGGCCACTCTACGGACACGGCTCTGCTCGCATCGATGGTAATGTTGCAAGGCTTTGCATCGGGCAAATCCACTGCAACAGTAACATACACGCATGCTGCTAGGATGATCGCAAGAGGGGCAATTGCCTTGCTACCCCTAATCTTCAGTCTCATTGAACACCCTTTCTGTAGCACGAGCCATCGCTAGAATCAGGACGAATACGATCACGATGCCGTTGTAGTTCACGGATGAGAACATGTTCACAACGCACCCGGCAATTAATCCGGCCGATGCGGATACAGCGTGTCTCGTCAGCTCTTCATCTACTTTCTTTCGACCTCGGCGAATCAAGCAGCACAGGGTTCTTCCGTGGCGCACCACGATCCACGCGTAACTCACTAGCCCCAATATGCCTGTTTCCGCGGCGATCATCAGCCAGCCGTTGTAGTCGAACGGCTCCAAGGTATTGAGCTTCGGGAGGCGGCCGTAGAACATGCTTCGGTACTCGTTCAAACAGCCGGCCCCCGTACCCGTCGCTGTTCGAGATTGCAGCAGGTTTACTTCCGCCTGCCACTCCAGGTAACGCTGCTTCAGATTGACTCCGTCCTTCTCAAGGGAAGAGGCATCACCTCGCAAACGTGCCAGGAACGGTGTCGGCCACAAAGCTGCGATTAGCAACGCTCCACACAACACCGTCCCACAAAGAAGCAACCGCTTCTGATACGAACGCACAAGCACTGCCGACGTCACCAGCGCCGACGCCAAGGCCGCCAGGGCCCCCACAGTCCCAACAGAAGCCATCGAAGCCACACACAAGACGGCACCCGCAATTTGTCTCGTCAGGCGACTGCTCAACATCAAGAACACGGTGCATAGAGGCGCCAGCATAGCAACGTACGTACCATACTTGTGTGCGTTTCCGTGGAAGCCGAACTCTCCCCGCGACATCAGTCTGGCACCAATGCAATAGGCCACGGTTGCGGCCAAAGTCCAGGCCCCCAGTGAATAGAAACGCGCCAGTTGCCGCCTGCTGTGCAGCGCGCAGCTGAATAGCGTATATCCCCCCACGTATGCAAGTGCCAGCTTTCCTGTCGTGGCAACCGACCTGAAGATATCGGGGGAGAAGGCAATTGAGCCGGCGTTTATCAAAAGGAACGCACAAATGCTGATGTCCGGGGAGTGTTTCGCCAGCGGGTCTTTATTTCTCGTCAGCATCAGCCACAGCCCGCCGGCAATGACCCAGGCAATGACTCCCATGTTCGACAGACACAGCATCTCCCATAGGCGGCTGCCATTGAATGGCCACAGGTGAAGAGCCGAGGTCGCCAGCGTCCACCCCCCAAGGACAAGCGCCCATGTGTGGAGGACCGACCGGTGGTTGCACACTTCGACAGAACCGTCAAACTGTTTGTTTGCCTCCCTGGTCACCTTGTCAGGCGCTCCCCAGCCACATCAGGCCATAGTGGAGACAACTGATTACCCCTATTGTCCACCGCAGCATCGACGAGCCAAGAGCATCCCACAGGAACTTGTACAATAGAACATAAAGTGCTATCTGGCCTGCCACTTTGGGGCTCTCGTTATAGCCATATCCATAGTGCAGGCCTAGCAGCGCGCCCAGCAGTATCATGTGCGCCCCCAGCAGTGAAAGCGCCAACACCCATCCTGTTCCCATGCCAATGTCGCCAGGACTCTGCTTCTTCGTAGCTTTCTTTCGCATCAGCAGGTAAATGCCCCCTGCCGTCAGCACGATGGGCACGGTGATAGACACGTTCACAGTTGTACCTATTGCAGACAGCGACAGGTGCTGAAGCGATGTCTGGTTGATCGCCACAAAGACAAGATAGAGCGCCGCCAGCCTCTGCAGAGAAATGACATTCATTGCTCGTATTGGCAGGAACTGCAAACACGACAACAGCAATAGCACCCACGGGGCGTACAGTGTCGGCGAGGGAGTGCCATAGCGCGCTAACGTATAGGCCGTTCCGATAGAGACTACCGTCAACCCAGACGCAACGAGTTCACGAATCTGCGATCGAGCCTCTTCAGTAACTGGAGCCTGCATCACGTCCCTATCGGTTTGCTTGTTTCGAACGGCGGAATGCCTCGACGTTCCTTACAACTGCTGCGACAAGCCGTTCGCATTCATCGACGCGTAACAAATATGCCACTCCGAGAAACATCCCCACACTAAGCATGCATGGAATCACTAGGCCATAAGCGGCGGCATGAAGGAAGCCATCAGTTGGCTCGAAACCTGCTGCAAGCCACAGCAGCAGGCACATTGCGCACGCGCTTGCCGCCAGCTTCACTAAATAGCTTACATGCGTCCAACCACGGAAGAGCTGCCGATCCAGCTTAACGTGAAGCCAGAAAGCCAGAATGCCCACCTTAATTGTCTTGGCGATAACCAAGGCCCCGGCAATCCCCAGGTAGCCAAAACGCCTCACACAGAAGGCGGCAAGAACTATATTCAAAAGCACGCACACCACACCAATAGCCACCGGTGTCTTTGTGTCGCACAGCGCGTAATAGCTGTATACGACCAGTCCATCAAACGCCAGAGCCACGAGACCAAGCGAATAAATCGCCAGGGCGTCGGCTGTCCCGGCCGTCGAGGATGCGCCAAAGCTTCCGCGCTGAAATAGACATTGCAGCAACGGTCTTCGGGTTGCAAGTAGCAGGCACGCCATTGGAACGCTAATGAATAGCAGAAGGCGCATCGACCGTCTGATCATCGTAATCAGTCCCTCGCGGTCTTCCAGGGACGCCAGGCGCGATATATGGGGATACATGACCGTCACAACAGCGACTGGGCCCATCAATAAGGCAGCGTCCACGAGTCTCTTTCCGTAATTCAGATAGGATAGCTGACCGGTGGGACATCCCGATGCCAACAGATTATCAACGACATCGCTAATGCGCGAAAACACAACCCCAGCAGCCAGTGGTAGCATCAGGAATAACATCCTCTTGAAGGGGTCCTTCTTACGCCGAAGGCACACCCGCCTGAGGAGATACGTACTGTCAGGAAGACAGTACAGCTGGAACAGGAGACATCCAAGACCAGCGATCGCAATCGCCGCAGGAAGCGCATGGATTCCTATTAGCGGTATAAGTCCCAGCATCCCACAGACTATCAGCAGCTTCATTCCGGCGTCGCCGATGGCTGCCAACAGGAACCGCCTTCGAGCGTTTAGGGCCGTATAGGTTACAGAAAGCAAGCAGAGGCAAATCACACCTGGCGCCATCCACTGGAGCACGCGGGCTGTTGCTGCCTGCTGGCTGCCAGAGAACCCTGGAACCAGCGTGCGCACCGCGGTTGAGGCAAAGACCACCGCAACCACCGCCACAGAGACCATCAGGACGGCAACGCTCCGAAACGCCTTCCCGAAAAGGGCTCCCGAGGCCAAGGGAGATTCGCATATTGTCTCGGACATCACCGGAAGGAGGCTTGGATAGATCAGTTCCTTGACAAGAAAGGCTATCGACAGCACGATACCCATCACAGCGAAATAGATGTCGGCCGTTTGCGTCGTCCCGAAGAAATGTGCGACGACAACCTTCTCCGCAAAACCAAGACCCTTGCTGACGACAGTAATCAGCGATAGTGCGCATACAACCTTCCCAAACGATGATCCGGACCCGCCCCAGATCGGTGATCGATCATTACTTGGGGCAGCAGCTTGCTGTGCCATGCCGGCTCATCTTTCGGCGGATGCTCGTTCGCCTATACAGCTCTACGAGTTGAGAGACCTGGTTGTCCAGGTAGTGATGTTCGATGCAGTACCTGTAAGCGTTTCGGGCATATTCTCTCCGCCTGAGCGGATCGCCTAGAAGTAGGTCTATGGCATGTGCAAGTGCCGCGGGATCTTTTCTTGTCAAGAAGCCGGTTTTCCCGTGCGTCACCACATCTCGGATGCCGGGAACGGCGGTAGCAACAATCGGACATCTTGCCTGCATTGCCTCCAACAGGGAATACGGCTGGCCCTCCGCCTCTGAGCATAGAACGTACATGTCGGCCATCGCATATAGTTTCTCGATCTCGTCCACGTAACCCACAAGCTTGACCCGTGAGCTCAGACCGCTTTCTTCGATGAAGTCCTCAATAACGGAGCGCATCTCCCCGTCCCCCGCAATTACAAAAAGAGCGTCAGGGGTGCGGCATATCTTTGCCGCCTCCAGGAACCGCAGGATCCCCTTGTACTTCACAAGCCTGCAAGCAGTGAGAACCACTTTAGCGTCTTGGGGGACCCCGAAATGTTCCCTTGCCTCTATCCGCGCAGCGGAGTTGTCACGGTGTTTCCCACTCTCAAGCGGGGGCAAACCGTTGTTGACATGGCTGCACCGTTCAGACGGCACTATCCCGAAACGAGTCGCAATCCTGGTTTCCGAGCGGGACACACAAATCAGGTGCGTTGTCATCTTGCCCAACATTCTTTCCAGCGACAGGTACAGCAGCCTCTCAATTGGCCTCTCAACTCGGGCAAAGGCAAAGCAGTGGGGCGTGTGGACGACCGGACACCCTGCAATAAGCGCCGACAACCTTCCCAGGGCGCCCCCCTTGGAGCCGTGAGTATGAATCAGGTCAAATCTCCCTCTTCTAATTGTCCTGAATAAGCCCCACAGCGCGCGACAATCGTCCAGGACCCGTATTGCTCTGCACATGTTGATTTCGCGGACATCTACGCCGACTCGCTGCAGACTCGATACAGCTTGCACAAACCGCGGGTTCCCCCGATTCGGCGAGCAAAACAGGGTAACTTGAACCCCGTGGTCTATCTGCTTGGGCAGCACTATCTCGAGGTACTTGCCTATGCCGCCAATAAAGGCCTCCGTGACGTGTGCCACCCGGAACTTGCGTGTGATCATCTCGAGACCTTCACGAACAGCCTCGCCAAACGCTCGGCGCTTGTTCGCGCATCAAAGCGCCTCCTTAGGACCCGATACGCCTGCCTCGATAAAGCTGCCCGCAGCGAACGATTGCTCAAGAGCATGCTCATCACCATAGCAAGTCCGTCAACATCACCGGGATCGACAAGGATCCCGGTCCGCATATGCTCGACTACTTCCCGGATCCCTTCCAATCTGCTCGCAACGACCGGTACGCCGCAAGCAAAAGCCTCAAGGATCACGTTGGGAATGCCATCCCTATCTCCGTCCCCAGCAACCACTGAAGGCACGACGAGAAACGGTGCAGACTTCAGCAGCTGCATTGCTACGCCGTGTGGTTGTTGACCTGAAAGAGTTACGGCCTCCTCCATGTGCAGTTCCTCGATGATCCCACTTAGGCGCGTCTTTTCGGGACCATCGCCGACGACAACGAGCCTCACCCCATCTCGCTCTTTGCGCAGGACGTCAAATGCACGCAATAGATGCCGGAACCCCTTCTTCGGGACGAGTCGGCCAATCGCAACAATGGTGTTATTCCCACACAAGTTGCCCAACTGATCTCCGCCCTGGATAAGCCCATCGCTGGCCTCTCGTAGATCGATTCCGTGATGAACCAGATGGACCTTTCTGTGGTAGCGCAGAGGCAATCTTGATCTCAGGTAGTTCAGTCCCTGCCGGGTGCATGCAACCACAAAGTCAGCGCGGGACATCTTCCATTTAAGGGCGCCGCTCTCAACAAAGATGTCTCTGGCGTGAGCCGCGATACTTAACGTGCGACCCGTGGCGACGGACAGACCTACTGCCAGGCAGGCCGGCCAACTCAACCAGTACGCGTGAACGTGCCGGATCCCCTCGCGGTCCAGAATCCTAGCGAAATGCCCGACGGCATGCACGTTACTCAGCAACTGAATCCCCTCCTTTCTACAAACGCAGCAAAGCCGGGCGCAGCAACCGATGAGTCTAAGCGCTCCGAGCGGATACCGTCGTACCAAGTACAGTAGTGACGACCACGCTTGCAGAGACATACGCCTCGGTCGGTACTGCACGTCCGAACGACTCTCAGTGCAAACTTCCGGCTTGGCCGCCAGGACGTATACCTTGAAACCATTCAAATTCAGGTAAGCTATCTCACGGACAGCGAAGGTTTCCGTCAATGACGGGAACTTTGCAAACAAGTAGGCTACTTTCATACCCTCTTGACCAGCGGCTTTCCAAGTCGCAGAAGAAACACAATCGTCATGAAAACTATTCTTACGTCCAACCAAAAGCTCGCCCTGCGCAGGTAATACAGGTCAAATTTCATTGCTTCATGAATCGGTCTCTTTCGATCGCTCATGACCTGCCACAGTCCCGTGACCCCCGGCTTGGCCAGTAGGCGTTTTCTTTGGCACAGGGTGTACCCCAGAGCTATGTGATCGACCTCGGGCCTTGGACCCACAATGCTCATTCGTCCAAAGAGAACAGAAGACACCTGTGGTAATTCATCCAGCCTCGCTGGCCTCAAGAATCTACCTGTACGCGTGACATATCCTTCCAACTCTTCCTCCGAAGTGAATGTTTGGCCCGTTGCTGCCGGGCGCAGCGTTCGAAACTTCCATATCCAAAACGCGCGGCCGTGCTTCCCCAGGCGACGCTGTTTGAAGAGAACAGGGCGGCCGTCGACAATCCACACCACTAGGCCCACGGCCATCATGATCACAGACAAGGGCACCAGAAGTACCACGCAGATCAGTAGATCACAGAATCGCTTGGCAGGAGAATCAAGGTATGGTGACACCCTTGCGTGTTTCACGCGGCGATGCCTGCCCCCCGATACTTCGATAGACATCCAGCGTTTGCCTGGCCGCCCTTTCCCAGTCAAGATTCGCAATCTGCTGTTCGCCACGTTCGATATGCTTTTGCCTCAACTGCCGGTCTGTGATCAGTTGACCAATGCCTCTGGCAATGTCGGTCGGATCGTCGGGGTCAACACGATATGCTGCGCCGCCCGCTGTTTCCGCCAGCGCGCCGCGGAAAGAGGACACCACCGGGACCCCGCATGCCATCGCCTCAAGCTGCGGGAAACCGAATCCCTCGTATAGAGACACGCATGCCACCACACCCGCCATTCGATAGATGAGTGGTAGATCCTGCCTGGGCACGTAACCTGTTAACACGACGTCACCCCGTCGTACGGATCGCATGATTCGCGGGATGATCTTCCGGGCCTTCCACTTCCTCCCACCCACGATCACCAGCTTCTGCGGAAAACCCCAGCGTGTCAGTAACTCCTGAGCATCAAGCAGTACATCCAAGTTCTTTTTCGGCTCGATGTTGCCGACGTACAAGACGTAGCGATCCGGCAAGTTATAACGTGCGTGGACCCGGCTAAGATCCCTGTCATTCGCCTTCGCGGTGAACGTCGGGTCGATTCCCGGGTAGATCACTCGAACCTTGAAACTACTGCCCGGAACATGCCGCTCAACGCTCCTTGCCGTCTCGTGCGAAACCGCAATGACTCGAGCAGCGTTCTTTATGGATCGACGAAGGGATAACCTGTAATAGGCCGCGTTCGACCAACGACACCACTCCGGATGATCCAGGGCAATGGTATCGTGAACGGTTATCACGGAAGGTATTCCAAGAGGCACCAATGGGCTTACGTAGGTGGGACAGTGCAATAGATCAACCTTTGCACGTCGTGCTCGCGTTGGCAGGCACAGTTGCTCCCATAACACCCTGAGCGCCTTGGCTCCAACATATCGCACGGGCCTTACACTGAAGTTGGCTGCCTCCCCGGGCCGCTCCCCCAACGTGTAACAGTCGTTGGTAAAGATCAAATATTCATTGTCGTCGTCAACCTCCCATAGCGCCCTTATCAAGCCGATGGCGTAGCGCTCGACGCCTGAGATGAATCGGTCGCCGGTATGATAGTATATGCCGATGCGCATCTCGTTTACGCGACCAGGTACTTCTCGAACAATCTCGCGACCTCAGCAGCTGTCCGCCTCGCCGTAAACCTCGCCTTGACGCATTCGTGCCCCGCCAGTCCAAGTTGCTTGGCGAGTTTTCTGTCGCGACCAAGCGTTATCATTGCCTCAACGAGCCTTCCGATGTCGCCTGGCGGCACCAACAGTCCGCTTTCTCCATGGCGGATGATCTCTTTGGGGCCTCCGCTGGCGACAGCAATCACGGGAATCCTGTTCCACATGGCCTCTGTAATTACACGTCCAAACGGCTCGCTACGAGCAGTGTGAACAAGGCACCCAGCTTTCCTCCAAACGGCCGACATGTCCGTCTGCCAGCCTTCAACAACGATAGGAGGATCCCACGCGAAGCATTCAACGGCCGAGAGAAGTCGCTTCCTGTATTTCGACTCCCTCCCAAACACATCATCCCCAACTATCAAGAACCGCGCTTCGGGCAGCGCGCTGCGGCACAGAGATGCCACAGCTATGAAATCCAGTTGCCTCTTCCAGGGGACGAACTGACCGACGTTGACGTACACAATCGGCTTTGACGCCGAGACCTCTCCATTCCAATCGTCTGTATCTCGTACGCTTACCCGGCTGTCATCAGTCTCCACACCGTTGTATATCACTGTAATCTTGTGTCGCTTCACCTCTTGTCTTATCAGCGTCCTTCTGATTGTTCGGCTTACGGCAATGACCTGAGCACACAACGCACTGATCAACCGCACAACCCAAGGTTGAATTGTCATGTCGCGGGCATGCCATATGAGGTGCCTTCCAGTGATTCGAGCCGCGATCGCCGACACGAGTACCGCGTGCCAATTGTTCGCGTGAATGATTCTTGCCTTGGACGCAACAGCGATCTTTGCCACAAGATAACAGTTGCGACACCACCATGCGGCCTTTCCGAGCAAAGGTGTCGCTCCGTTCGGGAAGGGCACGAGACCATAACACGGAATACCCATCCGCTCGACTTCTCTGGATAGGTCACTGGATGATGGACAGGCGACGACCAGTTCATATATCTTGGACAAATACTTCAATAAAAGAAGGAGACTATTCTCCGCCCCGGCAATCCGACCTTCTGTGTTAACGAAAAGAATCCGTCTGTGCTCGTATTGGGTCGGGGTTGTGCTGTCGTCTCGACATGTTTTTCCCGGGCCTGCCCGCATGTCAGTTAGTGGGAGCCGCCCGTCTTCATAGTGGATTCATCTTCTGCCGTTGCCCTCCATCCGCGGCCGCTCGAACACTGCGCATTGGCACCTGCACCGGAGACGCCCATCACACCGCTACAACATCGCCGGCGTTGATCTCCACGGACACCGACCTGCCGATCAGACTCACGGACAATATGAGTTTGTGCCTCTTGTGCTTCTTGACCAGGATACCGCGAAAGTCTTTGAGGGGACCCTTGACCACTTCGACTTGCATACCTTCCTTCAGGTAAGGATATGGATCGCATTTCAGCTTGCTTTCCAATGCGATGCGAACCGCCTCGACTTCATCCGAGGGTACGGGCCAGGGCTTGCCATTTGAGCCTACCATTTCCACAACTCCTCGCGTTTCCAGGATCTCGATACGCTGTACAAGTGTTATCCTTGTAAACAGATAACCCGGGAAAAGGGGAACGTGAACTAGCTTCCAGCGATCCGACCACCTGCTTTTCGTTTCGATAAGTGGCAGGAAATGCGTGATGTCCTTCGCCGAAAGCTGCTCGACCACGAGCTTCTCGTGCCGACTTCTCGTGCGAACAGCGAACCAAAAGAAATCCTCCGGGCTGTCCCCCTCCAGTACCTCATTTGCCAAACCATGAACAGACTTCTCTCCTTTGCGCATTGGATAACTCCCGAATACGGTCGACACCGACCCCGGTGGATTACCTGGCGCAAGTGGGGGTGTACGTTCTTGGGGTGTTTACGGATGCTCCCAGCGTGTAAGTGATGCCGGCAGCAAACAACAGCTGCCATAGCGTTCGCCGCCTAAGTCGCCGGAATAGCTGGGGGGAAAACGCCTTGTCCCCTGCGAACCAGCCCTAAATCCGTTACCCTTATCGGGAACCATCGACCCTGCCTCCAGTTAGGCAGACTAGCCCCTGACAGGGCTGGGAGCGTTGCACTGCCCAAACGCTCGGATATGGATTCCTCGGCGAGGGCAAGACCAGTGCCGTAGACGTCCCGCTACCAGTGAGGTCGTCCAGTACTGGAGTGAACCCAGGCAGGGGAACCTTCCTGGCCACCGGCGCTTGTGGTTCACGGTAACCAGGAAGGTCCTGAGGGGGTGGGATGAGGAGGAGTGCGGCAGCCTTCGAGGTCTTTCTGGCCCTCCATGGCTCGAAAGACCTCGAAAACGGCCCTGGCAACGGGCGTAAGGAGAAGACCGTTAGCGATCTACGGAGTCTTCGTTGGCGCTCACGATGAGTATTGCGCTTTGTGCTACTAAGTTGCCTCCTGCCCCTGCTTGCACGCTGGGGCTTGGTCTATCTTCCCCACAACTCGAGGTGGATTTCTATGAGAAGAATAGAGTCCTTATAGGCTGGTCTTTCAATGTGGATTGCTGCTCTTGGGTAACGTCGCCATCACATCTCAAAAGGCCGAGTTGAGGCCTTTCTTCAACCCCTCAACCTTTGTCTTCGCTATCGACGAGTTGGGGTACTTGTCCTCAATCAACTGCAGAAGCTGTCGCGCCCTGTCTGTTTCGCTTTGCGTCAGCGCCTCAATCGCTTCGGAAAAGTACATGTCAGCGCACAAATCGCTCTTGGGATAGTCACGAACGAATGTTCTCTGGAGCCGACGTGCTTCTTCAACGTTTTCTTCCTTTCTTGCAGCCAGCCACGACAAGTAAATGACATGCGGTCTATTGTTCTTGCATCTCTCATCCTTCTGACACGCGGTAGCTTCTTTGCCAATGTCCGAATAGCGACCGGCGCGATAGAGGTACATGAGCCTCTTGACGGCAATTTCGCCCCATCGTGGCTCCTCTGGATATGAACGCAGGATTCGTTGCATCTCATCGGCAGCCAACTGCGGATGCTCCGCTTTTTCGAGCAGTTCGGCAAGCTTCAAGCCATACCTGACAGCTTCACTAGGTTTGCCTTCTTTTTTAGCCAAGGAGATGGCTGTTCTTAGATAATTCACCCCGCCCCCGTAATCTCCATCACGGAAAGATCTCACTGCTGCTTCGCTCAGGTATTCCAAGTAGCCTTGCCTTCATTTTCCTGAGTCTTCAGGTGGAAGTGATATGCCGTTAACGGACGATGCACCTTCAGCGAGAACGCTTCAAGCGTTTTCAAGTATCGCGTCGTCTTCATCCATCTGGGCAAGGCGTCAACCTGCTGCGGGGACCATTTTGAATCATGAACGTGCAGCAATGGCAAGACCAAGGCCAGTTCCAGGACGGATGCTTCCTTTTCTTTGGCCAAAGCACATGTGGTTTTGGCTTGCTGGGCGACACACGCTGAGGCCACACCCATCGCGGTGTCGTAGTACCCCAGCACAATATCCTTTTCCGTTTTATCAAGGGAACTTGCGCCCATTGGCCCTTCGAATTGATCCCTGTGTTCCGTGAATAACTCTGCGGCGATCAGCGCCATCTCGCTGCCTTTCCTACCGAGGGAGCGATCAGGTGCCAACCGTTCTTCCGACAAGAGGTCCCCGATCGACGACGAAGATAGGAATTCGTATTCTCGAAGTATACCGTTAACGATCTTGTCCACCACGGCAAGGCGGTCATCCACGGTCCCACACATTGGACCCGTCGTTTGGAAAGCCGCGATGCTCGAGTATCTGTCCCTCAGGGGACGCAGGGCGTCGTTCTTTCTTCGTACGTATTCCTTATAGTCTCCCAGGGATCTGCTGAACGTGGACGTGCAAATAGCCACGGCAATTACGTATGCAAACTCTCTAGGTCGAACCTTCTCGCCGAAACTAAGCCTCCGCGCGATCATTTTGCTTTCTCCTTAGAGTTACTTGTATCGATGGTTGCCGCGTCGCTGGGTTGACTGCGACTGGTATCACGCTTAATAGGAAGGATCAGCATCTCCCCACCCCCTTTGAATTCGTAGTCAATAACGTGCTCTCTGTCGATGGTCGTGACCATCACCTGTTTGCCCAATAGCGTTTTACCATCGCGAATAGACAGGCCGGTAGGCAACAATACCCTGAGACGACCTGCCCGTCTTTTGGCACCTGTGGGATACAAGACGCTCCCACCATCTTCGCTCAGCGTCATGTAAGCCGAATTCAGCAACGCGACAAACAGGTACTTATCAGACGCTAACGCGGATACGGGCTGCCCTTTAGTCGCTTGAACCCAATCAACCAACTGTGCTTTTCCGACCTCTTTGCTCTGTTCCTTTAGAGCACTTACTAGCTGTGTTAGGGAAGCGGCGTCTGGTGTCCGATCAAATCCCGCCTTGTGTTTCAGGATAATTCCCCTGCAGTTGGCGCCGACTGCGGCAATAATTCTCCATTGGACCTCCTCCAAGGATATATGCCGGGTTCCCCCTGTTGGTTTTGAAAGGGGCCTACGCAAGTACACCAACGAAAAGAACGGCGTTTTCCCAGCAGCTTTTCGTGCTTCCCTAAGTTGGTTGATGAATCCGTTATCGTAGCCTGGCCACACGAGGTCCGTGTCAGAAGGTGCTGCAGTGCTCGGCAAAGAAAATGGGCAGGCCACAATCATATCCACCACACCCGATCCATAGAGTCTTATCCGTCTTACTTGGTCGCGAGCTTCCAAATGGTCGCATATGTATATGTATACTGGTTGCAATATCTTGCCTGAGTGTATCTCCTCAAGAAAAACTGCAAACGTCTCCTTATCATGTATGTACTTGCTTCCGTTAACGTGTGTAGCCAGTGACGGTATGCTCAGTCTATCGAATTCCGATCCAGACAGAATATTGAATCTCTTCAGGTCCAGTGTTTCTTGCGGAATACTGTCTACCGCGAACCCCACCGTGGATACCGCATGCCAGACGACGGAAGCGAGTACTCCTCCTATAACCAAATACCTTTTCATGGTTCCTTCACCTTGCTCATCAGACGCTTGACTGTGCGCCAAGCCGCAGAGGCCATTCCAACCTCTTTTCAACAATTATCGCTCTTTCCATAAGTTTTCGCGCATGGCGGCCCGCAGTGGAAGTCGGTTTCTTAGCTTCGTTCAGGCAACGTAGGCGAACATCCGGTTGTCTGGACAGATCGAGACGGGAAGCATGTGCCCAACGGTCTTCGTACCCGAGTGCCATTTCGCGTTTCAAGAAGCGTGTTGGCTTTTCCGCCTCTTAAAGTACCCAAGCATTTCTCCCGCATTTCGAATACCTCGCATGAGAGGTCCTCCCCTGACCCCCTCACGGGCTTTTGGGGCGCCAGTACTTATCCAGTATGCGCCGCTCATTGTCCGGGTTCCAGGGCGGGAACTTGGTCCCAGTGTCCTCAGTTACGTGCAGGAGGTAGGTATCGCCCCAGTCGACGTGTCCATCTGCAAAGACGATATTTGTTCCGCCGTTGTGTCGGAAGCCCATTGCGGAGACTTTGGGCCAGTTCCCATTTATCGACGAATCACGATCGCAGCGACCGTCGCTGTCAGCGACCATAATCTTCTCGTGCGCCCTCTTCACCTGCCACCCTTCGATCCTGAGGGCGATTGCGTTGGTCTTATCGATGGAGCCTGGTTGAGTGGGAAAGCCCATCTTGGTGTTCCACCCATAAGACAGCAACTCCGTCCACCACGAGCCCGCCGGATGCGGTTGACTGGGCCACATTGGAACCCCGGAAGTGACCCCCGTCCAACCACTGGTGTCGCCTGACCTCGACCCCTGTGTGATCACGGATCTGTCGGTCATAGGGCACAAGAAAATGCCAGGGTCTTCCCAGATGTGCTCGTCGTCGGAGTCGATCGGGAAATGCGTCCAGATATCAGCCCAGCCC
>SDBT01010108.1_pt1 | contig 15266 bp, 16 predicted proteins | sample 2277101 | NCBI WGS metagenome assembly SDBT01 (sample SAMN10404973, study PRJNA504765) | marine sediment metagenome | isolation source: marine sediment core GS10_PC15, 103 cmbsf | place: Arctic Ocean: Southern Knipovich Ridge | collected 2010 | reverse complement strand
ACCTTGAAATCCCGCTGCTGGGCGACCGCCATGCCGATACCCTTTGCCAGAAGCGTCTGGTAAATCGGCATCTGTTGGGCGGACATTTCGACGGGCAGCCGGTGGGCCTGATAGGCCATCTGGTTGATGTTCAACTGTGTTTGGCTTTCCTGGTTGGCCACGAAGGTGAGGGCAGCGCCCGTGCCAAAGGTGCTGCGGACGGTGACGTCCGTTCTGACGTTCTGCGTGAAGTTCGGGATGTTGACCGTATCGCCCTTGCCGACGCCAATCTCCGGTTCCCAGGTGTGGTCCATCTGGGGCCAGATGATTGATTCCATACGGTCAGTGATTGTTGCGATGGCACTCCAAACTTCGGGCAAATACGTTGCCATTGTGGTGGCAGTCATATCGGCCATAATGCTGACCTCCTACGTTGATGTTGCTATTGGGTGACTCTTCGCCCTTTCCGTTGTCTTGTCCAGTGCTTCCTGAAGCTGGTTGGGCTGAAGAGCCTTGATTGCTTGCGGGCTCAGATTTTCCACACTTAGCCCACCGGCTCCGACCGACACGTTGTTGTCAGGTTGGAGCGCGGGTATGGTTAGCGGCAGAGGTTGGCCTGGAATCGCCGGCAGGGCTGCGGCCGGGGCCGGTGGCGCATTCGGATCAGCCTTCGGCAACATCGGAGCCAGTTGGTCCATGACGGTCGTGTCGCCTTTCGACAGTTCCATCAGTTGCGTTTTGCTGATTCCCGGATTCGCCAGCACCAAAGCGTCAGCCTTTATGCCTGCGAGCAGCGCCATCGTGTCGGCGCGTTCCTGCTTGGCCGCGTCTCTGTCAGCTTGCGCCTCGAGAAGCACGGTCTCGTTCTGCTCTGCGATTCGTTCCTGTTCCTGCCGGGCGATAACGGCCTGTTCGGCCGCAGCATCCCCGCCTGCCCTGACCATACTCAGTTCTTTCGTGCGGAACTTGTCTGCCAGTTCCCGTCCTTGCGCACTCCTGGCCGCATGAACAGCCCTGTCGATGTCGGCCTGAGTCTTGGGTGCTTCCGAGGGTGCCGGTGTGGTCCCAAAGTGGGACGCAGTAGGGTCGACCGGGGGAGTTACCTGCCCCAGTTGTGCCTGTGGCGTGCCAGTGGGTGCTACCATTACGCTCATCTCCTTTTGTCCCTAAATACAAAGAACGGAGGCAACCGTTTCCAGTTGCCTCCGTTATCGGTCGGCCTATTCTATTGGAGCCGATGGTAGGCGTCGAACCCACAACCGGCAGTTTACGAAACTGCTGCTCTTCCTATTGAGCTACACCGGCATTATTCCTACAGGGGAACCGAGGGCAATTCTCCCTCGGACTTTACCCATTTACCCCCGACCCTATCGGCAGTGACGCCAGTGTCGGAGCCGAGGTGCTCTACCCAAATCAGTCACTCGCTGGGTGGAAAGCGTATCTCTTCCGCCACTCCCCTATAGTTTCACCGTCTCATAATTCTCTTCTGACCGAACTTGCGCTTCTCTTTCGGCACTTCTACCATGTCGGGCTCACCGCCATGCATGATAACGCGGCATTCACCATAGGGGAGTTCGGTGCGCAAATACGCAATAAACTCCAGCCACTTCTCCGTTAGTTCCAAGGTATCACTCCCTGTCGCCATTGTCAAGCCCTACGCCGGAACCGGCTCGTATGCATGTGAGCCTTGCCTGTGCATCGTGAGACCCCTGCGGCTCTTGCATATCTTGGTAATGCCCTCTGCCAGGCATTCTTGGCACTGGAGCGGATTGGTCGGCTCGGGCGCTTCTCTCGGCGGCGGCATCTTGGAAACCTCAACGCCGCTCCCCAAGTCGGTGTTGGCAAGAACGCTGCTGTCTGCGGCCGTGATGGGCACAGGGGCGACCGGGGCCTCTGTTGGCGCCACTACGGTCTCAGTGGGAGCCGGGGCGGCTTGGGGCTCCTGTACGGGCTCGGCGGTCGCCTGACCCGGACCCTGCCCCTCGACGGCGACTACAATCTCGTCGAGGAAGGGCGCATAGTCGCCCCGGTGCAGCGCCCCAAGTTCAGACCAGTGGCCTTCCTGGAGGGGTGTCCCCCTTGTTGATAGTACCTTTTGTACTAACTGAAACAGTTGCTCTCCAATGGTGTCCTTGGTCTCGTCTGTTACTCTAAATCCCATATCGTTCTCCTCTTAGTTCAGCCCCTTCAAGATGTCCTGAAGGTCTTTGATGATTGCATCAAACGGGTCGGGTTCCACTACGAAGATGTCTTTCCTCCCTATGGGAACTCGCCCGAGCACATTGACCAGATAGGTCTCCAGTCCGGTCTCTCCTCCCTCCACCAGCATGTGCCGGTAGTTATCGCGGGCCTTGATGCCACGCCGGTCGTAGTAGCCGATCAGCAGAGCGTAGACCTTCCTGGACGGGGTAGTGCCGAACCGCTTGTCAATATCCTTGCCCCAGTCGGGGTCAGTGGCCCGGCGAAGCGTTTTGAGAGTATTCCAGAACTCCGGGTTATCCTGAAGTGTCCATATCGGCTCGTGGTATGATTCCTGAGCGAGCCACTTGGGGGGGCGCCCTTCAGCCAAGAGGCGGTAATACTTGACATAGTTTGGTGCCAAGTCGGGCTGGAATCCGAGCGTGTAGGCATCCATCTCCAACTTGGCAAGGTGGAAGGTTCTGTTCCTAATCAGAAACACCGCCTTATCGTCCTCGGCTACATCAGCGAAAGTGTCGAAAGTGCCCTGCCACTCTTCTCGGAGGTCGTCAAAGTTCGCGTGGGGAACAAACGTGGGCTTGTCGAGCTCAAGGGCTTCGGCCAAGCCTTCAACTTCAAGCAGAAGCCGTTCCCGCCTGAATCCGATGGCGTCCTCTTCGTAGTAGCCCACGTAGTTCTCAATCAAGTCCTCGGGCACGTCGCGCTGGAAGGCTTCTCGCCGCCGGCGGTCCTGGCGGTAATCATCATTGCCCGCAAGCAGAAGCGCCCTGGCCTGCTCCCGCTTATCTACCTCGTCTGCCGGTATGAAGTTCGCAGAGTCCGGGTCGCTATAAGAATCCCACAAATCGTCCTGCTCCCGCCACTTCACATCAAGGCGCAGCACCGGGATATTCCACTGGGCACTCTGGCGGCCGGCGGCGAGGCGCGGGTCGCCATCAGGCAGACCGCCATCGTCCGTGAGGAGACCTTCATCCAATGCCCAGCGGTACGTGTCAAGATCGTCAACCATGGCCAGGCTGGCCTCGGGTGAACCGGCGCTGAACTCATCAACCTTCCGACCGCGGTCTACCCAAGACTCCGCAATCTCCTCGGTTGCGTCCTTCTGCAGCGCCTCGATGCGCCGGTTATCCGCTACCCACTCAGGATTATCGTCCTTGAGCTGGGCAATGGTGTGTGTCCGTAGATTAACCTCAACACCATCAATCTCTATTGTTTTATCAGCGGCTATCCAATTTGGTGAAGCCGCGTTGCTGTAACTGGCCTCCAAGGTATCAAGTTCAAACGTGCCTACCTTCAGGTCATGCAGCGGCGTGAGGATGTCGTCATACTTGGACGGGTCTTGCTGGAAGGCGGGGATGGCCTGTGGGGGGATGTCGAACTCTTCCATCATCTGAAGCAGTATGTCCGCGCTCTCTGGGTTCAGGAACGACTGAATCTGACCCCAGAAGTAAAGGCTGGCCTCGACAGTAGGGAATTGCCTGCGGTAGAGTCTTGCGGCACCAACACCCTCCGGGATGCTCCGGTCAAAGTTGAAGTAGGGTACCCACGTGTCTTGGTCTTCGAGAAGTTGGACAGCAAGCGCCTGGCCGTCGTTCGTTACCTTGAAACGCCCAACCCTGTTAACGAGAGCGTTGACCTCGGTTCTGAAACTACCCGTATCGAAGTAATCGGGCGGCTTGTTAATGTCCAGCTTCTCAAGGTTACCAACACGGAGTTGGAAAGCATCAAGGTCTTCAGTTGTGTCCAGTGGGAACACCTTTTCCCAACCCGGTATCTCGGACGTGTCGAGATTGTGTTCCTCGACTTGGTTCTGCACGTAGACCCGTGCGGCCTCTGTCTGGAGAGTCTTTGTCTGCCCGATAATGAACAGTCGCCCATCAAGTAGGTGGTTTGCCCTCCGCGCTTCAAGACGCTCGGTGTTGCCCTCGATCTCGTTATAGGCATCAATCTGTTTTGACCAATTCTCCTTGAGTTCCTCAAACTTCGGGTCTTTACCATTCAAGTAGAACAAGAGCGAAAGCCAGTCTCTATCGCCATCCGCTATGCTTTGCAACTGGCCAGCTATTCCGACCATGTCGACCGGGTCGAGGCCGTTGATGCCTTCCTGCATCAGCCGGTCATCGCCTGTGACGGCGCCGGCCACAACGTCAGCGACGGCGCCAGGATACTGCGCGGCGGCGAACTCACCTCCAGCGAGATTGGCCAGCCCCTTTATTGAAGTAATGCCGATATACTCGGTCGCTCTGAACTTTGTCCTGTCTTCGATGACGTAGGCCAGCCCATACAACAGCAGGTACATAAGCATTGACTGGCGCGTCGCTGACCAGTTCTTCTTTGACGGTGGTATTCCGTGTGAGTCTGCAGGCGGCTCCGGTAGCGTTGCCTCGTAGGCGGTGTAGACCTTCGATGGTCTTGCCTGTGCCCACTTCGTCACCAACTCCATGAAGTTGAACGTCCAAGTCGTCAGCATGGCGCCCATGCGGCCCGGCACGTTCTGTGACCACGACGCAGCGTTGACCTTCGTGTAAAGGAACTGGGTGTCAGCACCAACCTCGTCACCACGCGCTATCCACATCTCTCTAGGCGCATCAGGGTAGAGTGACTTCGCTTCGGCATATCCCGCTAGGACGGCCTGCGAGACGTTTAGTTTCTTGTCAACCGTTGTGAAGCCAAACAGTGCCACCTTTTGTGTCGCCGGTAACACGGCGCTGGCAAAATCCGTGTCCATACCGCCCGCCGGCAGGACGCCTTCTCTCGACCTGAGCACAAGTGATTCCGCGAGTACAGCCTTGCCTTCTTCTGTAAACCGAAGGCGTACTCCCCCGGCAAAGTTAACAGGGCCGACTTCGGCTATTGTCAGAAGACTCTGCGATGCGTTTCTGATTGCGGTCGTCGGTTTATGCAGCCACGCAATGTAGAGCGCACCGGCGAAGTTGTACGATGCCATAGCAGCAGGATTGCCTTCGGTGAGTGCCCGCCGCAACCATTCCCAGCGCACGCCCTTGTCCTGAAGGAAGTCTGCGAGATTACGGATCGTGGTGTTGATTTCCCTATCTATCTTTGACGGCTTACCAGCCAGTCTGTCCTGATAACTACGCAGATAATCTGCGGCAGCCGGTGGAGCGAACGGGATGTAGGCCTCAATCCTGTCAAGTATAGGCTGGTAGTACACTGTTCGCAGACTTCTCTCCACGTAGACGTCAATAGCAAGCCAAGGGTCTTTGATGAGTCCGGTCTCTTTGCCAAGCCGCTCCTCAAGGAAGGGGTTGAAGAGTTCGCGCGTCCCCTCACTGCTGATGGCTTTCGCCATTTGTAGCGACAGCGGCTTGCCTTCCCTTATCGACCTCAGTACCTCGGCCTCAAAGAGATGGGGGATATAGTTCGTTAGGCGTTCTTCCGCGCTAAGCCCATTCCGGTCTGCCCAGGCGTCCAAGAACTCTCGGGCAGCGGGGGCGGCTCGCTTTTCCTCGAAGGTAAGTTGATCCCAGACAGACTTCTCACGGTTGTTGAGGTATTCCCACATCAACCCGCGCCGTTCCGGTTTCTTCGTCGCCTTCCGCCAGCCATTGACCAGCCTCCGCGCTGCGGTCAGTTCCTCGGCTGAGAATACTTCAGCGGGGAAGGCCATCTCCCAGACGTCACGGACGCCGATCTTGTCGAGGACAAATCGAGCGGGCCGGAACTTTTCCTTGAAACCTATGTCGGCCAATACAGGCGTACCGGTAATAACCTCACCCGTCCAAGGCGCATCAGGCGGGGGCGGTTCGGGAGTTACAATCGGCTCTTTGAATGCCGTCGAGGCGGTTCCTGGTTCTACAACTGGCGAAGGTTCGGCAATTCCACCAGGCGGGAACAAGTCCTCGAACTCTTCCACGGCAGGGACGGCGGGTTCTGGGGTGGTAATCCGCACCTTCCCAGCCAGAATATCCGTAATGTTCTGCAACATGAACTCGGCGTCGGCTGGCTCGAATTGCGTGGCTGCCGCCTTGATGGCAATGTCTGTTACTCGCGCCGTATCAAAACCCTGTTCCTTGGCAAGAACCCCTGCGTGTCGCAATACAGCGACCGCTTCCCGCTGGTTCCTTGTCATCTGAGACACATCGGTGGTTCCCGGCAGTTGCGTGATGACATTACGCAACGACTGACCCATTGCTTGTTCTGACTCGAACTCTACCGCGCTCAGAGCAGTTATCAGGCCACGGATGTCTTCGGCACTTGCGCCCTCTTCACCAATGCCAAAGAGTCTGTCAAACTGACCGGGAGCGAGAGAGGCTTCGATCTTGTCAATCTCCACTTGGGCAGCATTTGACCGCTCAACATTGGATGAATTGAGTTGTCTTTGCAGTCGGTCAAATCGCGCCGCTCCTTCTTCGCCAAGAATCTCAACATCGACGTTGGCTTCTCTTATGGCTTCCGATTCTGCCGCCGCTTGTAGTTCCTCGATGCTCATGTCGAAGATGGGACGCCCCTCAAACGTATCGGGTGACGGCCTTCCAATGGGAGGCACACCACCAACCGGCCCTTCGGGCGCCATGGCTACCACGCCGCGGATAATCTCCGCCAGTGTCTCGGCCTGCCCCGGTACGGCGCTCCCGCCGGGCGTAAAGGACGGCAACTGCCTTGCGATAGCGGCGCCGTTCTCAGACGCGGTAGTAGCCGCAGCAGTCGTGGTCGCACTCGCCTCAGCGGTGGCACTAGCCGCACCGCTGGTTCGCTGTGCATTGAAGAACGTGAAGTCGCGTAGCGTCTGAGCCAATATGGCCTCGTTACCGCCTGCCAGCAGGGCCTCATCCATTGCACGTGCGAATGCACGGTTCAAGCGGCCAAGTTCCCGCCCGCGCCTTGTCTCGTCGACAATCTGCATAGCCTTCCGCCATGCAACATGGAAGTCTCGGAGGTCGTCCGTGACCTTGGCTCCCTCGACGCCCAAGTCAAGTATCAACTTGAATAGAGGGGATTCCTCAAAGGCAACAGCCGCTTTCCCCCCACTCCGTATTACTCGCTGGAGACCTCGCGCGAGGCCCATGAGCTCCGTAATAGCACCCGGTATAAACAGGGGAGCTTCCCAGAATAGTTGCTCGCCCAGAGATAGCTTGTCGTAATCCTCCAGAGATTGCTCAAACGGAGTGCCCGGACGCCCTTCTGCCGCCGGAAAGAAAGCACCCCTGAGACCTGCGCCGACGATTGAGAACGGAACCCCGGCGGCTTCGAGAATATCCATGCCAAGGAAGTCCTCGATGTGGGTCTGAATTGTATTGAATACACTCTCTCCAGACTGGGTTTTAAGCCATACTTGGACCGCATCAACCCACCGGATAGCCTCAAAGTACCGGTCGGCCCCTTCGGGGTCATCGGCTACGGCCTTCCTGTGCTCGGGGCTGCCGAACGGGTTGAAGAACGAGCCATCAGGGACCAAATCGCCGTATATGCGGCCAACTGTTACCAGGGCATCCGTGCGCCAGTCTTCAATCGCCCGTTCTCTGTCGAACTGGCCGAGTTTGCTGAAGTCTGGAATATCAATCTGCTGTTGTTCCTGCGGGATGAACCTGTCCGTGATTGCCTGTTGGTCAAACCCGAGGGACTGAAGGATAAGGATTGAGTCCGGTGTCGGGCCTACTTGGTCAATGCGGTCAAAGATAACATCGGGCAGTTCTTCGCTAAGATCGGCCACCTCTGCGGCCGTCATTGAGAACACGGTCTCGAAGGCTGCTTCGACCCTCTGGGCCAATTCCTCAGAGGATTCGAGCGTACCGATCTCTTGCAGAATCAGCGCCTCAAGTCCCTGCTGTGGGGCAATGCCCTCAAGCAGCGCGGATACATCCTGCTGGCGTTGCCGGAGTAGGGCGGCTGGGTCAGCCGTCGGCGGCAGAACGCCAGGCGGTTCAAGCAAGTTGCGTATTGTCAGGACGAACGCCAGCGGATCAGCCCCAAGGTCTCCCCGCAGGGTGTCCAGGAGACCGGCGTCCCCCACTCTATCGGGGAAGAGTCGGCGCGTGATGTCCTCTCCCAATTCAGGGGGTTCAACAGGCAGCGGCGGCGGGGCAGGTTCCGGTTCTTGCGCCTGTAGTGCGGTAAGCCGCTCCCGTTCAAGCCGCTCTTCTTCTGAGGCAATAGTGCCTCTTCCCCGTGGGCCGTTTGTCATTATCGCCTACCCGCCACGGATGCTACCCAGGTTCAAGGTCGGTCTGCGGTTTCTGGCCCTTTGGCCAATGGCCCGGAGCCGTGAAAGGGGAGCAAGTGGCGGTGCCCCCGGCGGAGTCGCGGGCGCGGCAGGCGGAGCAGCACGCACCTTCTCCAGCATACGTGTCTTGAAATCGTCGATGTTGAATCCCGTTGTCATACCAATCCCTCCTGCCGTGACCTGGCCGCATTACCGCCGTTGGCTCGTCCCCGCGAGCCGCCGAACAGACTCAAGACCTGAGTGGGCTCGTCTACCTGAGACGGCTGTTGCGGCTCGGGCACCTCACCGGCCAGCAGTCTGTCGACGTCCAATCCCATCTCGGTGGCAAGCAGTTCGGCCTCAAAGTCCCTGCCGAGCGCAACCAGCGATTCAATCTCCTTGAACTTGCTGATGGTCAAACTGGTCAGTTCTGCCCGCTGTGCCCGTATCTTGTGACCCTCACCTTCGGGGTCGTCCAGTTGAAGCACGCTCGTCCGCTTGGTATCGTCTGACATCAGATTGCCGTACGATGCCGCAAGCGAGGCCCTGCCAGCCTCGACTTCTTGCGATGTCACTGAATAGCCGAAGTTGATTTTGTAGTCGCCTTCCAGCTTGGAGAGGTCAAAGGTGGCTTTGTATCCTTCCGTGCCGATCTTGACGCTCCCGCCACCGAACGCCTGCTTGGTCTGCTTGATAGCCATGCGGGCCGTCTCGGAATTGAGATTGCCTTTGGAGCGGAGGCGGGGTGTGAAGATTCTGTCCCTGCCCTCGCCGGCAATCAGAAGGGCCACACCGGAGGGCGGTATGTTGCCTAGAAGGCCCTGTTCCGCCGCCGTTACGCCACCGGCCTCAAAGGATTGCATGAGGGTCTGCTGGGCGATTGCGGCTGACCGCTGGGCGTCACCGTAGTTTATGGGCCGGACCCCGCCGTCGCTGTCGACGGGAATCATATCGCCCATCTCGGGATAGTCGGGGGGAGTAGCCCTGCCGCCCTCTTTGCTATGATACTCCATAGGCACCTTGGCAGCCTTGAGGTTGAGTGTCTGCATGATGGAAGCCAGGCGGTTGAGCTCGGGCACGATGCCGCGAATCATAAAGAAGATGGACTCCCCTTCCGCGGCCTTGTTGTGCTCATCGGCCATGAAGCCACCGGAGCCGAGCGCCACGAGTTCAATCACCACCGGGGTGAATCCGTAGGGGTGTTCCTGCTCGATAATCTTGTTGGCGCCTACCCATATCTCATTGTGCGTCGGCGTCCAAACGTCCAGAACGTCCTCCTCTTTTGCAGCAATGGTGACACCGTATTGCGCGTGGATGGCGTCCTTGGACTTCATCATGTGCAGAGCGGCCATGGAGAGGCCGTTGTGCCCCAGAAGGTAAGTGACGAACCTCGTGTCCCACAGGGAGATGTCGGTAATGAGCTCGCCATCCAGGCCCTCGCGGAAGAGAACTCGCCGAGCAGCCCTGCCACGCAAGCCGAGTTGCCCGTCGGCAAAGGCGTTGATGCTCTGCCAACCCAGCTTCTTGTTCTTCTCGTTGGCTGAGTCGAACATCGCCCTGATGACGTCCTCTATGTAGTGCGTGTCGAACTCAGGGTCGCGGGACTCCACGACAATCTGCTCGCTGGCTGAACCAATATCGGTCAGGATGTTGGTCGCCATGAAGGACGGCATGTTGAGAGTGACGTTCACAATGTCGGGAACGGGCTTGGGCGGCACTGAGTCGTCCATCATGACGTAGCGCACGAGATTCATCATGTCGCGGTCGACGTCCATGCGGCGATACACGGGAGCAAAGGCGCTCTCGCTGTTCTCCAGTTCGTTGATTATGGACCTGAAATCAGTCGCCATCCCGCCACTCCTTTCCATTCCAAGTCTTGCCGTGCTTCTCTTTCATCACGAAGGCCAGCCAGAGTTGTTCCATTGAAGTCAATGATTCAATGTGCTCATGCCACGCTTCCAGTTTGTCGAATTGCCAAGGGAAGGGCATGGAGCCGAAACCATACGGGTCGTCGCACCAATCAATCAGTGTCCGTAATTGTCCCAGTATGCCAACTGTGTTTACCATCTCCTGCAACTGGTCTTGGCGGGGGAGCCATATACCCCCTGGCACATCATACTCAGGTGAGTCCACCCAGATGTTCCACCCATTACCATGCGGTAGGGTCTCGCCTTCGACTATGTACCAGTACCCGTAGTAGTCACCCTGTATGAATGTCCGCCCCTGTATCTCAGGACAATCACACATCTTGATATAGGTCTCGCTAATGTCCATCACGCCTCCATTATACACTACCCTTCAACAATTCCTTAAACTCCGCCATTCCGTCGGCGCGGCGCTTCGAGAAAGAGAAGTTGCTGTGGAGCGTCCGGGGCCTCTCCACCATGCCGGTATCGTAACTCGTCACGGCGTACCGCCGGGAGGCCATGCCGTGAGACCACCTGTGCGTTGTCTTATTGGTCAGGGACTCGTCCCCATCGCGGATGTAGCGGAAGTTGCGCTGTTCCTTGATGCAGTCCAGCGACTCCTCAGTCCAGAATTGGTCAAACTGATTCACCCGCTGGATGCCGTACTCAACAGACCCGTGGCCCTTCATGGCCTCTTTGATGTTGAAACCCATGCGGTAAAGTTCCTCAATGGCCTGGGCTGAATCGGGGTCGGCAAAGATGGGGTCGCGCCCAGGTTTGACACCTTTCAGCCTCATCAGGCGGCCAATCTCATCGTTGGTCAGTCGCGTGTCGTCATAGAACACCTGATGGGAGTAGAGTTTGTCGCCAATAACCACATGGGCCGTCAGCACGGTCGGGTCGACGATGAAGCCGAAGTCCAGGCCGTAGAACACATCGCCGGGTGGCAGTTCCTTGACCTGCTCGAAGAATGGATAGACCCGCCCCTCAATCTTCCCCAGGAGGCCCTGGCCGTAAATGCGGAACCAGTTGGGGTCTTTCGTTTCGGCTCTGGCGATGTCATCCTTGACCGACTGGGGGATAACGTCCAGGGCATCGAGGTAGGTCGAATGAATATAGACGTTCTCCGGCTCGTCACCGAGCTTGCGCCGGTGATACCAGAACTCACTGACGGGGTTCCAGTCGCAGATGGTGAACAGCCGCGTACGGGAGTCGAGCTCCCTGTAGGCCATCCAGACGATGTTGTTGGCCTCGTTGCAGAACAGGATGTCACGCCGGCCACCACGCAGCTTTGCCGGTTTGTCGGCAGAGAAGAACTCCATGCTGGAACCAGTCTCGGCGAAATTGTAGATCGTGTCCGTCTTGTTCCACTGGCTGTCGATGATCTTATCGCCCATGATGAGGCTGAAATCCTTGAGTGCCCCCCGCTTGAGGTGGGGCACGCTTTCGGAGACCACGCTGATGCTCAGGGGCGTGAGGGTGTGCTCGCAAAGGAAGATGAGGAGTTGGAGGGTGGAGTATGTCTTACTCGACCAAGTACCGCCCTCGAGGAAGACACGGCGCTTCCGGTCGTCCCAGGCTTTGAGTATGCCGGCGAAGACCCTGGTGGTAATGATTCTGGCTTCTTCAGTCACTAATCCATCACCATCTGTTCGCGTTCCGGCGCTATCGGGCATTGCTTCTGGTCTACTGAACTACATGGGACTCGGCCACTAAGTCCTTGATTCACCTTACACACGGCCGAGGGCAAATGGGCCGGCGAAGCCACTGTGTAATCGCAATGTTCGCACTGACCTAATTGGTCAATCGGCTTCATCGCTTCTTCCACACAATCGCCCACGCGATCAGGAACCGCACCTTGAAGGGTTGGGCGTATATGTCCTTGTAAAACTCTTTCCAGGCCCGCTTCATTAGGCGGCGTACTTTCTTTCCTAATCGTCCGTTCATCTTTTCTTCCTCCATGCCAGCCAGCCGAAGGCCCTGACCGCCCAGTACATGAGGTTCCGACGCCACTTCACCACACCCAGAAAGCCCATCGCCTGAAAGAACAAGAAGTCCGCTTCTTTTCGAGTAACTGGTTCACTGGGTTCGTCGTTTCTCAATAGATGGGGGTCCCCCCTCCATTCCAGGGTCATTGCTGTAGTTAGGTGTTTCGTCTGGTACAACCAGTCGTGGAGAACAGCCGCCTTGCCCCATTTCCCCCAAGGTCTGATGAAACTCCAGAACGGCCACGGTACGGAGGCGAAGTCGGTTACGAAACCTGCCGGGACTGTGATTGTAAAGCTCACCATTTGGTAGACAAACCGCGTATGCAGTTTCCACCGTCTCCCATCAGGAAGCGGTGATACCACCAGGGGCGTCTTGAAGTTACTCATCCTTCTCGCTCTCTATCAGCGCCCTATACCAGCATCCACACATCGCGGTGCTGCGGGCTACGCCTAAACTTCAATATATTCTCAGTGAAACTTGGCTCATCAGGTAGATTCATTATCGCTGTCCCGCGCAAAGGCCATAGAGCGGCGATATTCCACGAATGTGCATCTTGGGGCACTTTCAAGCGTCGGATCTCAGACAGCAACCCGTCAAAGTGTTCTGCCCCTTCATATTCGGTGTGGCAGGTCTCCATGACTCGCGTCCGCAAGTCTCTCACGGCTTGATAGCTAAGAATCATCACCCTCTCTTATCGCACTCACTATCGCATCCCTCAGGGCTTCTCCGGGGGTGTCTCCATAACCGAGTTTCCGCGTATGCTCAATGCAAGCGTATCCATAGTATTTGCCGGTATCGAAATGGTTTGTCGCTACTTCAATGTGGTCCAACTTCGGCACACACCACTTGAACAGCGTGGTCAGGTCGGTGAAGTCGGGGAGTTCCTCAAAGACTATACCCTCGGCCATCCACCCGTGTACACCAAAGTAGTAAGGGCGAAACCCAGCCCACCACGCAATTACCTCGTTCTTCTCTTTGTCAGTCATGTCCTCCTCCGTGCTTGAGTAGCCGCGGGCCATTCTCCCGTGGGTCAGGGTTCGTACACGTACTGCCGCGCTATCTCGCACAACGCCACGAAGACGGCGTCCTTATCCCTTTCCAGCGTGCCCAGGTCGGCGTAGGGAACAAGGTCGGGGTGAATCTTGCCCTCGCGGTCGTAGACCTCGCCGTACTGCCACCCCATCGCGAAGTACGCCTGCATCCAGCTACCGTGCAACTCTTCAGGTGACTTCGACCTCTGCTCCCCGCACTGCCTCTCAATCACTTCGAGAAACTGCAACCGGAACGGTTCCTCACGCTCCTGCCACTCTACGGGGAGAATCGGTGCCTCAGATGCTATCGCCGCCAGGCGCGCTCCGTTGTAGACGAACTCCGCCCTGCGTTCTCTCTGTGTAGTCATGTCCTCCGTTCCTCTACCACGGCCTCACTGCCGTCGCGGTACACTACGGTCAGCCGTCGCCCCACTACCCTGCCCCTCTCCCACATGGCCTCGTTCCTCCGCCACTGCTCTACCTTGACTGCTGCGGACTTAGTCATCAGTCGCCTCCGTCTTGGGCGGATCTGTTCGCTCCAACTCGATGAGGCCCCCGTCCTCGCCATAGGTGCTCGTGTAGATCGGCTGAACCGTCTCATACATAGCGCCTGTGCTCAGAACAGGAAGGTCGTGGTGCAACAGGTAGAGATCGACTTCGCCGATGCGGTCGCCAAGCCGTATGTTGACAATATGGCCGCCCTTGAAGTCAAGCATCTCGAGTAGTAACTCCTCTGTGAGTCGGATGCAAGCTCCGCGTCTCTCGGTGTTAGTCATCAGTCGCCTCCAATCGTACAGGCCACCTTGCTAGCCATCCAGCGCTTCTTCCACTGGAGATAGGTGCATTTGTGGCGAGTGATGACCATGTCGGAAAACAGCATGGCTGTCTGGTGTGCATCCCAGTGGAGAGACGTCCCGCCCTCCCAGAGAGGCTCGTGGTCCAGAATGAGGGCATTCCCTGCGAACGCAATGGCGCACGCATCGGAGTTGCTGAACAGACGCACCTCGCAGACTGGCCCATCTGGGTGGCGCCTGAAGCAGGCTGAGAAGTTACCGTCCTGCACGGAGAGGAGTTTTACTGCCTTAGCTAGCAATGTTGCCATCAGTCGCCTCCAATCTCCTTGACCTTTTCGTCTGACTCTCCCTCTCGCCTCTCTCCCTTAGCTATGCGGCCAAGGATGTCGGCAGTGTCTTTGTCGAAGACGATGAAGAGAGGGGGTGCAGTCGTGGGAGATGTGGCACGGCGGACTTCCCAACCTTGCATTTTGCTCAACTGCTTGATTGCCTCAAGAGAACCGCCTCTGTTGAGACTGCCTTTCTCCGTGTAGTTGTCCTCTCTGGCAATCGTAGACAGTCTCTCCTTAGCCTCCACCAAGCCCATGACGCTGTCCGTCGTCGACAGCCTGGCTAGTTCCTCCACTCTGGCGATGATGTCGGGCCTGAGGGACAGTTCAGAGCCCATCTTGGCCGCGCTCTTCACCGCATAGCCGGCATCGAGGGCAGCGTCGGTCCGTGACTTGCCGGCAGCCAGACCCCGGCACACCGCCTCCTGCATCATGGGCAGCACCTTGCCTACTGGCCTGAGTCCGTGGGGGTTTGTCATGTCAGTTCTCCTTGTCGCGAGAGGCAGCATTCGGGAGCTCCGCCCAGAGGAAGAACCACCAGGCAACCCCCGCCTCGTCCCTGTCGGCCGCCAGCTTGCGTAGCTCGTCTAGCCTATCTGGGAACGTAACCGTCACCTCGCCACCATCGACAACCCCAGGCCATTTGAAGGTCGTGCTTAACAGACCATAGGGGCCTGTTGCTTGCGTCGTCATACTTGCGTCACTCATCCTTCCACTCCCCTCTTTGTTTTCCCAAGGCGGCATCGGGCACATCAGCCCACGCAGCCGGGACGAACGTTGCCGGGTCACCCACCTCGGGCTCGGCAACCATCCATGCCCAGTCGGGTGCCAGCCAGTCGCGTACGTCGTCGTGGCACGTGATCGCCACGAAGCGGCCG
>SDBT01010107.1_pt1 | contig 15267 bp, 14 predicted proteins | sample 2277101 | NCBI WGS metagenome assembly SDBT01 (sample SAMN10404973, study PRJNA504765) | marine sediment metagenome | isolation source: marine sediment core GS10_PC15, 103 cmbsf | place: Arctic Ocean: Southern Knipovich Ridge | collected 2010 | reverse complement strand
GCATGACAAACTGCTATGTAGAAGGCGGCAGTATTAGCGGCAACTGGAATGTCGGCGGGCTGGTGGGATCCGGCAGGGACAACAGGATATCCGACTGTTGTTCAAGCTGCGATGTTATGGGAGGAAAATGGGTCGGCGGTCTGGTCGGTGGAAACTCTTACGGTAATATATTTAATTGTTATTCGACAGGCGAGGTTACAGGGGGATCGCAAGTCGGCGGTCTCGTGGGAATAGCTGCTTATAACAGTATAGAGGGGTGTTATTCGACAAGCAATGTTACAGGAGGAAATGAGGTCGGTGGGCTGGTCGGAGATAGTTCTGACAACAACATACTGAACTGCCATTCGAGCGGCGACGTTGCAGGGAGTTCGTCAGAGGTGGGGGGCCTGGTTGGAGACAACGCTGATACTTATATATCCGGCTGTTATTCGTCAAGTACTGTTACAGGAAGAGGGATGGTCGGTGGGCTGGTGGGAAGTAGTGACAGTAATGATATGATATTCGACTGCTATTCGACAGGCAGTGTGACAGGAGGTGGGCAAGTCGGCGGTCTTGTCGGAGACCATGAGCATAGCAGTATATTGAGCTGCTATTCGACCGCCAGCGTCGATGGCAGCGGTACCGTCGGCGGTCTGGTGGGAGACAATTTTCTTGGGTGCAGCATAGTGGATTGTTATTCGACAGGGAGCGTTACAGGACACCACGAGGTTGGCGGTCTGGCGGGGAGGAATTACGAGTTAATCTCGAATTGCTACGCCAGCGGGACGGTCACGGGGAAGGATTCCAACAGTTATTATGTCGGGGGGCTGGTTGGGCGTAGTGACTACTCTGCCGAGACGTACCACTGTTATTCTGTGGGCGTTGTGGATGGAAATGACTGGGTCGGTGGATTTGCAGGATATACCGAGTATTCCGACGATTATACGGCGTGTTTCTGGGACAGCGATGCTAACCCTGCTTTAAGCGGCATCGGTAACCGCAGCGACCCGGCTGTGATAGGTCAGCCCACTGCGAATATGCAGACGCGGAGCACGTTTACCGATGCGGGATGGGATTTTATTGATGAGGTAATTAACGGGCCGAACGATATATGGGACATCTGTGAGGGGACGAATTATCCCAAATTTGTGTGGTCGATTCCGGAGGCGGATTTTGTGTGTCCGGACGGGGTCAATTTTATAGATTACGGATTTTTTGCTGACCATTGGTTAGAGACGGACTACGGGGACGTTAACGGCGTTGAGCTTACGGGTGACGGGAAGGTAAACTGGGAGGATTTTGGCTTGTTTGCGGGGTGGTGGATGGTTACCGGCTGCGACGGCTGCGGTGGGGCGGACTTTACGGGTGACGGGAACGTTGACTATCTGGACCTTGATGTGCTTGTTGGGTACTGGTTAGAGAGCGAGTACGACGATTGCGGCGGCGCTGAGCTTACCGGTGACGGTGCGGTTGGATTAGATGACCTGCAGCGGTTTAGCGCGAGCTGGCTGGAAGGGATTTGATAGGGCATATTCGTCGCGTGGGGGGATACCTTACAGGGTTAGAGGGCTAAGCACGAGCGCCTTTGAAGGGAGGCGTTGAAGGGTTTTGAGATTCCGTGTCAAGGACGGAATGACCCCGTACCGCACGGGTACGGGGCGAGCAAGGGGTATATTTCGGTTGGTAATTTGCGTTCGTTGGGCAGGTCCTTCGACTGCGTTCAGGAGAGTGCGGGTTGAAGAGACGTGGGGGGGAAATGCGGTTTTTGGGTGGGAGAGGGGGAAAGTGTCAGTTTGAGATTCTTTGATTTTGGAGGGATTTGGAGTGTTGGGGTATGGGAGGTTTAAGAAATTTCTCAGAATTGGGAAATTTTGCGTGCATTTTGTCGTGCGAAAAGGTAGAATAGCATTGGCTTGACTTATTTAAGCAGCATCAGCTGGTATTATTGCAGGAGTCACAGAGGAAGAACGTGAGTCTGGAGCGTGAAGACAGTGAGTGAGAAACGGCCAGAAAAGGGAAAAGTGACGAGAAGAGCCGATGAGGTACTTGGTGGTTTTGACATGCCGAGCCAGTATACGCGCGAGGTTCTCGTCGAGCAGATACTCTGGCTGATACGGCTTAGATGGATTGCCGTTTGTGCGTTAGTGGCTGGCGGTGCGGTGGGAAGCATTGTATATCCGGTACTGAGAAGCGCAGCTCCAATTTATGTATGTGCGGGCGTACTGCTTTTATGCAACATGTTTTATTTTCTTGCGGCTACCAAAGAGAGCGCCAAGGCCGGGCCACGGGATGTCATGTTAGGGATGGTACAGGTTGAGGCGGACCTGGTTATTCTTACGGCAGTGCTGCATTTTGCGGGGGGAGTCGTTAATCCATTTATCCTGTATTATATCTTTCACGTGATAATCGGGACGATAATCCTGCCGAGACATTTGTCGTACGCGGTGGGCCTTACGGCGATAGTTTTGTTCGGGGCGCTGGCGGTTATTGAGCTGAACGGCGGCTCACCTTTCGGTTATTTCCCGCTACAGTTAGCGGCCGGGGGCGGTTTTTGGAGAAATCCGGTATATTCACTCGGTGGATTTGCGGCATTTTCTTCGACGGTAGTTTTGGCACAGTACTTAACAAGGATAATTATAGTGCGGATGACGGCGAAAGAAGCGGAGGCGGCACGAAATCACGATGTGCTTAAAGCTGTTATTAGTGGCATGGGTGAGGGACTGATGTTCGTGACGCATGAGCTGGATGTGGCGGTTTGTAATCCTGCGGCAAAGCGGTGGAAGAAGGCAGATTGTATTGGCAAGGGCAGCGACGTACCTGAACATTTTCCAAGAGCGCTGGCGGAGCATATTGAGGGCCTTATTGGCAGAGCCGGTCAATCGGCGAGTGGAGAGCAAGTTATTGAGTTCGAGACAGAAGGTCCGGACCCCCGCCACATTGAGGCGCTGAGCTGTCCTGTTGTCGGTGTTAACGGACAAGAGTTAGGCTACGTTATCGTAGGTCAGGATTTAACGGAGCGGGAGAAACTGGAGAGAGACCTGGTTGAGCGGACAGAAGAGATTAGTGGAATTAATGAAATGCTAAAGATGTCACGGATAGAGATGGCGCATCGCGAAAAGATGGTTGCGATAGGTCAGATGGCGGCCGGCATCGCGCACGAGATAGGTAATCCCCTTGCGAGTTTGTCCTCGGTGGCGCAGTATTTGGGAAGAAAACTGAGGAGCCATGAGGAGAAGGAAAAGCTGCTTGTCATAGAATATCAGGTGAACCGCATTTCGAACATTCTGAAACGTATGTTGAGCCTTTCGCGGCCTGCTACAGTTGAGTACAAGTGGGTGGACATCAACGAGTTGATAGAGAACACACTCTCACTTTTGGAATTCGACAAACGGATGCAATCAATCACGGTTAATAACACAGTGAGGTCCAGCTTGCCAATGGTGTGGCTAAATCCGCAGAGCTTTGAGCAGGTGCTTCTGAACGTTTTGATAAACGCGCTGGATGCGATGAGCGCAAAGGAAGGTGACGGGGAACAGATTCTGGAGATAACCAGTGAGTTTAAGGATGGAATTGTTGAGGTCAGGATCAGCGATACGGGCATCGGGATGAGCCCTGAGATTTGCAAGCGTGCTTTTGAGTCGTTCTTTACGACGAAGGAAATCGGCAAGGGGACAGGCCTTGGTCTTTTTATAAGCTACAATCTTATCAACGAGATTGACGGCGTGATGATGATGGAGTCCGAGCCCGGCAAGGGAACCACAGTAATAATCCGGATACCGGTGAGGCCGAAGAGAGACCTGATTGCGGCAGACCAAGGTGCGGCAGATTCAATAAACGACATCAAAAGAGTCAAGAGAGATGCAGGTTAGTTTTTCTGTTTGAAGTGTAGTAAACGGGAAGAAGTAATGTTTTTATTTTCGTGGTGAGAGATGAACGGTGAGATATTGTTAGCGGACGATGAGGCAATCTTCAGGGAGACGCTGTCGAAGGTTCTTGAAGAGGAAGGTCTGAAAGTTACGGCGGTAGCGAACGGTACTGATGCGATAGATGCGATTACCAAACGCTCTTATGGTGTAGCGATACTGGATATTCAGATGCCCGGGGCGGACGGCATAAAGGTTCTGCGTGAGATAATGCGAGCAAGGCCAGAGACGCGAGTATTGATGATAACAGCCTATGGCACGGTTGAGATGGCCGTTGAGGCAATCAAGCTCGGTGCGTGCGACTATGTGATGAAGCCTGTAATGTTCGAAGACATACTGGCAAAAATCCGGCAGCATCTGCGGTACCTGGAGCTGCGGGAGCAAAACGTAGAATTAAAGCACGAGCTAAACGTCCGGTTTGATATAAATAACATAATAGGCCGGTCGCCGGCCATGCAAGAGGTTTTTGAGATGATACGCAAGGTAGCCCGGACCAAGAGCAACGTGTTGATAACAGGTGAGAGCGGCACGGGCAAGGAGCTGGTTGCTCACGCGATACATTCATTGAGCCCGCGAAATGGCAAGCGTTTTATTGCGATTAACTGCGGTGCGATACCTGAGAGCCTTCTGGAAAGCGAGCTTTTCGGTCACAAGAAGGGCAGTTTTACATCTGCAATCGCGGACAAGAAGGGGCTTTTTGAGAGTGCGTGCGGCGGGACGTTGTTTCTGGATGAGATTGGTTACATGCCCATGAATTGCCAGGTAAAGCTGTTGCGGGCTGTGGAACATAGACAAATACTTCCGGTTGGTTCAACGGAACCAATTGATGTTGATTTGCGACTAATTTCCGCGACGAACAAGAATCTGGCTGAAGAGATAAAAGCGAATCGGTTCAGGGAGGATTTGTATTTCAGGTTGAACGTTATCGGTGTACATCTTCCTCCGCTGCGTGAGAGAAGAGAGGACATTCCGTTGTTGGTGGAACATTTCGTGAAGAGATATGACAGTGAGATGGGCAAGCAGTGTGTGGGTGTAAGGGATGATGTTATGCGGCGGTTTATGCGTCACGAGTGGAGGGGTAATATAAGAGAGATGCAGAATGTGATTGAGCGAGCGGTAATATTCGCTGAGGAAGATGTTATAAGGGCATGCGACATTGGCCTAATCGGGTCTGGGGCAGCGACGTTAAGTGAAGAAAACGAGAACCTTCAAGCATCTACGAAAGCATATGAGAAAGAACAAATCCTACGGATTCTGAACAAGTATGATTGGAACAAAGCCGAGGCTGCGAAAGCATTGGGTGTAGGTTTGTCAAGTCTATACAGGAAGATTGATGAGTTAGGAATTAATGTTGAAAAACATAGAAGTCAAAAAGGACAGGGATGAGTCAGGAAGTGTGAGGGATTAACCAGTCGTTAGCTAATAGTTTTAGATGATGTTGGTGAGGTATTAAAATGAAAGTTGCGAAGGCAACAGCGTATGCTTTGCACGCTCTGATGTATATGGTCAGACATACCACCCAATTACCAGTCACAGCCAGTACGATAGCGAAAGCGGAGGGGATTCCGGCCGGCTATCTGGCCAAAATATTCCAGCGGCTGGTTAAGGCAGGTATGGTTAAAGCTGTAAGGGGCAAGAGCAGAGGATACGTCTTTTCGAAATCACCAGAAGAAATCAGCCTGCTCGAGCTGTTTGAAGCTATTGAGGGAGAACGGCTATTTGATGATTGCCTACTGAAACACTGCGAATGCGGGGGGACGCCGGAAAACTGCTATATTTACGCGCAATGGATGAGTGCCACAAAGAAAATCAATGAGCTGTTCGCAGATACTTCTGTGGCAACGGCTGCCTGGAACCATCCGGAGCATCGCTTTTACAGTCTGCCGGAATCGCTTGAGGCCGGGAAGAAGAAAATAACAAGAGAACCGACTGGGTCACAATCAGAAGCTCCTGAGTGAACCGAGAGACCTCGCCTGGCGTTAGAGGGCTTGCGGGAGCCGAACCAAAACTCTAAAAAGCAATCTTTCGAACCACGGTGATTGTCTTGCTGAAATCTTTCCGCTTGTGTTCGGTTGAGATGAAGCAGGTCTCGAATTGAGAGGGTGGCAGGTAGATGCCGGCCTTTAGCATGTGGGTAAAATACTTTGCGTACATTGTGGTGTCTGACTTTATTGCAGAATCATAGTCGGTTATCCGGCGGGGGTTGAAGAAGAGAGTGAACATCGAGCCTATCTGGTTTATGGTGTGGTCAACGCCGGTTTTTTGAAGTGCCCTGCTGATTTGGCTGCAGAGTTGTTGTGTCAGGCGGTCCAGCCGCTGGTAGGGGTCTTGTGATTTGAGGCGTTTCAGCGTTGCGATGCCGGCAGCGACGCAAACAGGATTTCCCGAGAGTGTGCCAGCCTGGTAGACGCTGCCGGTTGGTGCCAGGTTATCCATAAGTTTTGCTTTTCCGCCACAGGCACCTATGGGGAATCCGCCGCCGATTATTTTACCGAGGCATGTCAGGTCGGCTTTTACGCCGAAGAGCTTTTGGGCGCTGCCATATCGGAGTCTGAATCCGGTTATCACTTCGTCGAAGATTAGCAGACTGCGGTTTTTGGTGCATAATTTTCTGATGGTTTTCAGGAAGTCCTTATTGGGAAGTACTACTCCCATATTGCCGGCGACTGGCTCGACTATTACGGCTGCGATCTTGCCCGCGTGTTTCATAAAGGCCTTTTCGAGTCTCTGAGTATTGTTGTATGGCAGCAGGATGGTGTGTTTTGTGAAGTCTTTTGGGATGCCGGGGCTGCTTGGAGTGCCGAAGGTCGTTGCCCCGGAGCCAGCCTTTACGAGCATGTGGTCGACATGGCCGTGATAGCAGCCGATGAATTTTATAATTTTATCCCGGCCTGTGCATCCCCGTGCGAGTCTAATGGCGGTCATGACGGCCTCGGTGCCGGAACTGACGAGACGGACCTTTTCGACTGAGTCAATTGCGGCGGTTATCATGTTTGCAAGCTGGGTCTCAAGTTCTGTGGGTATTCCGAAGCTGGTTCCCCTGACCATTACTTTTTTGACCTGGTCAAGGACATATTTGTTTGCGTGGCCGAGTATCATAGGCCCCCAGGAGAGACAGTAATCGATATATCTTTTGCCATTGGCGTCGTACAGATATGGGCCTTTTGCTTTTTCGACAAATATTGGTCCTGCACCGACTGCCTTAAATGCTCTGACCGGGCTGTTAACACCGCCGGGGATGACTTTTCTGGCATCCTGAAACAGCTTTTTGTTTTTTCCGTTACTCATTTGATTTGACTGTCTAACTCAAAACATCTGCGTGGATATTGTGTTTTTTTGCTTCGGCCTGGGTCGGTGGGCCGAGGCAGTATACTTTGATGTGCGGCGGGGGTGAGCCGAATCTTTTTACGAAGGCTCGAACGGTTGAGCCGCTTGTAAAAAGTATCTGGTCGATATGGTCAAGGTCGACATCGGGCGGCTCTATCTCAATGGTTTTGTATATGGTGAGCTTTTCGATTTCAGCTGTCATGTTGACCAGACCATTGGGTAATTCGGCTGAGGCGATATCAGACTGGGGCAGCAGAATCTTGTTGTTTTTTACACCGATGGCGATGAATTTTTCGAGCAGGCCGGCACTTGATTCGGTGTCCGGGACCATGTCGGCTACAATTCCGAATTCGGCGAGGCTTTCGGCTGTGGTTTTGCCGATTGTGGCGACCCTTGTAGGGGCCAGAGCCCTGGCGTCGGAACCGAGGGCGTTCAACCTTTTGAAGAAGAATCTTATGCCGTTGGTGCTGGTAAATACAATCCAGTCAAATGCGTCGAGATGTTTCAGCGTCTGGTCGGCGTGAGAGTAGTCGTCAAGAGGTACGCAGTCGATTATTTGGCGGTGTACGATGCTGCCGAGGTGCTTGTATTTTTCCGGGTGCATGCCGAGGACGAGTATCCTCGGTTTTTTGGGGAACCAATTTAAGTTTTTTCGAAGTTCAACTACGCGGCCGACAATAAAGACGGTGGGGAGCTTTAGGTTTTCTTTCTGGATTGTCTCGGCGAAGTTTTCGAGGATTCCGGTGATGACTTTTTGGTTGTAGCAGGTTCCGTTCTGGATGGCGGCGATTCTTGTTTTGCTCGGCCAGCCTGCGTCGATGAGTGAAGTAGTGATTTTTTGGATGTTGGCTACGCCCATCAGGAAGATGAGGGTGTCGGCGTTTGGTATTTGTATTGGCCGGTCATCTTTTCGATGTCCGGTTATGACGGCAATGCTGGATGCGTAATCACGGTGAGTCGGTGGTATTCCCGCGTAGCAAGGCGCGGCAATTGCGCTGGTGATTCCGGGAACCACCTCGAAATCTATTCCGGCCTGTGCGCAGGCCTCGGCTTCCTCGGCGCCTCGTCCAAAAAGGAACGGGTCGCCGCCCTTTAGTCTTACGATGATGTTATTTTGTCTGGCCTTTTCGATAAGGAGCTTGTTTATTTCGGGCTGTGGGACCGTGTGTCGGCTGGCAAATTTGGCGACGGATATGAGCTGGGCATCTGGTCTGGCAAGCTTTAGCAGTTCGGATGGTGCGAGGTGGTCGTAGAGGATGACATCAGCCTGACATATCAGTTGATAGCCCTTCAAGGTGATTAGTTCGGCATCACCCGGCCCCGCGCCTATGAGGTAAACCTTTCCCTGCAGCATTGTTACTATGTGCAACTCATATAAGAAAATAAAAAAATTTTCAAGATTCTCAAAGATGAGAAAGAGAGCCAAGAAAGCCAACTAAACAGGCCGCGAATTCGCGGATTGTAGCAAAGGCGTTCCTTGCATTCCCACGTTTTAGCGCTATGTATACAGATTTGATGCCGTGGGTCAAGTGAAAAGGTTGAGGCTGTGAGAGTTCGTTGCACAGAGTGGTTCATGAGGAGTTGGTTTGCGAAGATAACCTTCTGTCAAGAGCACTGTTGCGTAGTGAGATGTGCCAGTGAGAGGTCTTTTCAAGTTTGATGGGCGTTTCCAAATCCTGGGCTGAACGCTGAGTTTTGGGTGCTGTCGACCACAGCAATCCGTAGCTTTGAGGGAGCTGCTCTGTACTTCTTGTTGAAGGTTTTACGGGTCGACAAATATTTTTCATAAATGAGAAAACCTGCTGTTTTGGCTGATTGAATGGGTTTCTGAGCTTTGATATGATATTGAACAATTTCTCGGGTTGTGATAGGATGAAAGCAGTTGGTGGCTGGGGCTGCGCATGAAGAAGCAGGGCTTAGAAGCCGTGCTTGCTTCCGCTCGAGGCAGCCTGAGAGACTTCGTGGCCAGTGGGTTGACGATATCCAGTGTGTCTGTCTGCTCCGGCCCCCACAGGAATTGTGTTGTACGTTTTATCTGAGGCAGGTATTGAAGTGCGGTTCATGGGCGGACATAACATATTTCCTATGGGCAGACCTTCGAGTTCTGTAAAGGTTTTGCCGGAGCCGGAGGTGCTCTATCTTCCACTTCACAGCGGACGCTTCACGTTCAGTGAACTTGCTGTCCGCGAGGGCGAGCGTGTGAGCGGTGGAGACCTTCTGGCAAAGGACCCGGACAACTATGCGGTACCATTGCTGGCACCTCGAACGGGGACGGTGAGACTAAAGTCAGCAGAGAAGCATATAGTATTGGAAGATGTGGCTGAGCTTGAAGAGCATGCCCACGTGGGCGCAGATGAAATGCCGCACATAGTCCGGGAGATGGGTGCTTCCGGCATCAAGCGTTATAAACTGCTGGCGCTTGGGGCGTGGCAGTTTTTCTATGATGCCTATACGGGCGCGCTGCCAGACCCTTTAGGAAAGCCTCAGGCGGTTGTTGTTTCCACTGTGAGTCTGGAGCCTTATTTGGCAAGAGGTGATGCGCAACTGCAGGAGAAGCTTTTGAATTTTACCAGAGGGCTGGAACATCTGCAGTCTCTTTTGGAGTATGAGCCGATATACCTGATTATGCCACATGTCAAATCGGAATTCGCGACGCAAGTTCGTGAACAGATACGGGGGTATGCCTGGGCAAAGTTGACCGAGATACCACTAAAATATCCCTATGACAATTTCAATATACTGGCGAGGGCTCTGGGTCTTAAGAGAAATAACGGTCCTATCTGGGCGGTGCGAACGGAGGGGGTATTGGCGGTTGACCGGGCGTTGACATCCACGAAACCATGCACGTCGAGGATAATAACAGTTGGTGGGCCGGGAGTAGATTCGCCGGCGCACGTGAAGGTTGTCACAGGATATCCGATAAAGAAAATTCTGGATACTTATGTGTCTGTTTCTGCTGTGCGAAGTATCAATGGCGGGCTGTTCACCGGTGAGCCTTTGGGAGCGGAGGACCTGGGTGTGGATGCAGAGTGTAGAGGACTGACGGTTGTTCCTGAGCTGGAAGGGAGGGAATTCCTTGGTTTTGTGAGGCCCGGGTCGGACCGGCGGTCATACAGCGGATGTTTTTTGAGCTCGCTGAGAGACAGGTTCAGCGAGCGGTCCACCACAGCGATGCGTGGCGAGGATCGGGCTTGTGTTGCGTGTAACTTTTGTGAAGAAGTTTGTCCCGCGGGCATTATGCCGTATTTGCTCCACAAGTATTTGTACCGGGAGTTGATAGAAGAGGCGGAGGAGGCTCGTGTGGACCTTTGTGTACGGTGCGGTCTGTGTTCTTTTGTTTGCCCATCCAAGATTGAGCTTAGAAGGGAGTTTGTTGAGGCCCAGGAACTTATCAAGAAAGAGAAGGAAGACGCACAGCAACAGGTAGCTGAGGAGAAAGTCGAGTGAAGTGGTTGCTGCGATTATTTGAGCGAGTAGGCCCGGCTTTTGAGGAGGGCGGGCGAGCCAGTGTACTGAAGCCCCTATTCGAGGCGATGGAGAATTTCTTTTTCGCGCCGGCCAAGACGACTTTGGCGGCTCCTTATGTGCGTGACCCTCTGGACGTGAAGCGGTATATGTCAATGGTGATAATAGCGTTAGTTCCTTGTCTTTTGGTGTCGCTTTACTTTTTTGGTTTGCGGCTTTTGGCAATGATTATCGTCTCTTACGCGGCGGGTGGCGCTGTGGAGGTTTTGTTTGCTATTTTGCGTAAGGAGAGCATTAACGAGGGATTTTTGGTTACAGGGATGCTTTTTCCGCTGATTTTGCCGCCGACGCTGCCACTTTGGATGGTGGGTGTAGGTGTAGCATTTGGTGTATTTGTGGGTAAAGAACTGTTCGGTGGTACGGGAAGGAATGTGTTTAATCCAGCACTTGTAGGGCGTTGTTTTTTGGCGCTTGCATACCCGGTGCCCATGTCAGGCAACTGGACCAAGCCGAGCTATGAATTAGCCGGGCGGCTGTTTCAATACGTTGGAGGTTCAAATGTGGACGCTGTTAGTTCAGCGACGCCTTTGGTACTGGCGAAACAGGGTGATCTGGTGAGCGTCTCGCACATGTTCCTCGGAAGTGTCTCAGGCAGTATAGGGGAGACGTCGGCTGTTGCTATTATCTTTGGTGGAGTGTTTTTGCTGATTACGCGGGTAGCGAACTGGCGGACGGTTGTAAGCATTGTTGGTTCCTGCGTATTGTTTGCGGGTATACTTCACCAGATATCGGCTGAGAGATTCGCACCGGCGGTGTGGCATTTGTGCGCTGGTGGTCTGCTTTTTGGTGCGTTTTTTATGGCGACGGACCCGGTGACATCTCCGGCCACCAGCGGCGGGAAATGGGTATATGGTGCAATAATAGGTATTGCGACATTACTGATACGCAACTTTACCGGTTACGTTGAGGGCGTGATGTTTGCGATACTATTAGGCAATATTGTGGCTCCTATTCTTGACGAGGTTGTTTTACAGTTGCGCTTGAGGATGCTGAGAAGTGAAGGATAGTTTATACACACTTTGGTATGCTGCCGGCTTAGGTTTTGTTTGCGCGTTTTTGCTGACTGCCGCTTCGAGTTTTACAGCTCCTTATAAGGCCGCCAACGTCCAAGCCGAGGAGTTCTTGAATATCCTTGCGGTATTGGAAGTTCCTTTCGAGAGTGGTGCTTCGTCTCAGGAATTGGTTGAAATATTCAACATCAATGTACGTGAGCAGGAACTGGGGGACATTACCTTTTATGTTTATTCCGCACAGGAGCAGGGCGAATCGCAGACGGCTGCGTTTGGATTTTCGGGTGCTGGTCTGTGGGGTCCGATCAAGGGTTTTCTGGCTCTGGGGCCGGACATGAAAACGATACGGGGAATAACGTTTTATGAGCAGGAGGAGACGCCCGGTTTGGGCGGCGAGATAGGGTCCTCGTGGTTTCAGGAGCAGTTTGTGGGTAAATCGATAGTAGATGAGAGTGGTAAGGCCGGGATTATCATTGGCGGCGGCAGGGAGACGAGTGGGCGTAACGAGGTGGATGCCATAACAGGAGCGACGATGACCTGTAATAAGGTCGAAGAGATACTCAATGGTGTAATAAAGACAATTGTCGAGGAGACAGACAGTAATGGCTGACAAGCAACAACCAGCGTGTCTATCCTTCGGGCCGGGGCCTTGTGGGGGCAAGGGCCTGCTGACATTAAAGGACGGAGCCTGGACGAGTAACCCTCTTGCGGTACAGGTACTGGGTATTTGCTCGGCTTTGGCGGTAACGAACCGGCTGGAAAACTCGCTTGTGATGGGTGCGGCAGTTATCTTTGTCTGTGTGGGTTCGAATTTGTTCGTTTCTCTTCTTCGGAAGATAACACCACATCGCATCCGTATGATTGCGGAAGTTGCCATCATAGCAACCTTTGTGATAATTTTTGACCAGTTCCTGAAGGCGTTCTATTGGGACATGTCCAAGCAGCTTGGGCCATATGTTGCCCTGATAATAACCAACTGTATTATCATGGGCAGGGCTGAGGCATTTGCCCTGCAGAACCCACCTGTTTTGTCAGTTGTAGATGGTTTAGCAAATGGTCTCGGGTATGCTGTGATTTTAGCGATTATCGGGTTTTTCAGGGAGCTGTTGGGCACCGGTCAACTGTTAGGATACCAGGTACTGAGCGCGGAATGGTACATGCCGAACCAAATCATGATTTTGGCTCCGGGTGCGTTTTTTTGCATGGGTATTGTTATCGCGATTTACAACGTTTTTAAGAAACCGGGTTCCGAGGAGGTAAGCAGATGAACGAGACATCAGCGTTGGTGATATTAATTGCTGCGATATTGACCAATAATATACTTCTGACGAATTTTCTGGGGATGTGTTCTTTTATCGCATGCTCGGGTCAAATTGGTACATCGATAGGGCTGGGTACGGCGGTGACGTTCGTTATGATCACGACGACGATGCTTAATTATGCAATCTATCATTTTGTTCTTGTTCCCTTTGGTCTTGACCATCTTACGTTTATCGTCTTTATAGCGGTGATAGCAGCGTTTGTGCAATTTGTGGAGATGTTTGTGGAGCGATTCAGCCCAAAGCTGTACTTTACACTTGGTATATTTCTGCCGTTGATCACGGTAAACTGCTCCATTCTCGGGGCTTCACTATTTATGATAATCCGCAAGTACAGTTTTGCACAGTCGGTAGGTTTTGGGATAGGCGCGGGAGTCGGCTGGGCGGTGGCGATTATACTTTTGGCGGGCCTACGACGTAAGATGATGTATAGCAATATCCCCAAGGCATTCGAAGGTGTGGCTATAGCAATGGTTGTTACCGGCGTTCTTGCGATGGCGTTTATGGGCTTTGCGGGCATGGTGTCAATCCAGTAGGAGCATTCAATGGTTTATGTGTTGTCGATATTGTCTTTCACGGGTCTGACGGTTGTGCTGGCGGCGTTTTTGATGGTTGCCGAGCGTCTGTTGGTTGACTACGGTATCTGCAAGCTTGATATAAATGCGGGAGAGAAGCCGCTGGAGCTTGAAGGGGGGCGAACGCTGCTTTCGAGTCTTTATTCCAATGAGATTTTTATTCCGTCGGCATGTGGTGGCAAAGGCTCATGCGGCCACTGCAAGATAACCGTGACATCGGGCGGTGGGCCGGTACTACCGACAGAGACACCGTACCTTTCCCGCAAAGAGATACGGGCCAATCTTCGTTTGGCCTGCCAGGTCAAGATTCGGGAGGACATATACGTTCGGATACCTGAGGAGCTTTTGGACGTGAGGATGTTTTCTTCGACGGTGGAAAGTGTTCGTGACCTGACTTATGATATCAAAGAGATACGGCTGCGTTTAGAGGATCCTGCCGAGATTTCACATCGGCCGGGGCAGTACGTGCAAGTGCAGGCCCCATCTGCGGACGGGCCTGTTTTCCGTGCCTATTCGATTAGTTCACCTGTTTATGAGCCAAACACAGTTGAGCTTGTGGTAAGGCTGGTTCCAGGGGGAATTGGCTCGACGTATCTGCACAACCTCAACGCCGGCGATATGGTTAATTTTACGGGGCCATATGGTGAGTTTCGTCTGAGCGAGGACCCTTCTGTTGAAATCGTGTGTGCTGGCGGTGGATGTGGGATGGCCCCGATAACAAATATCGTCTACACACTTTACGACCGCTGGCCTGAGAGGAGCTGCTGGGTGTTCTTCGGATGTAGAACTACCCGTGACATCTTTTACTTAGAGCAACTCGAGAAGCTGGCGAAGAGATATCCCAATTTTCATGTGGTGTATGCGCTGTCTGACGAACTGGAAGAAGACGAGAAGTGGAGGGGGGAGACCGGGTTTATTCACCTGTCAGTTGATAAATACCTGGAAGCGGGAGTGCGACGTCAGGCATTTCTCTGTGGGCCGCCACCGATGATTAAGGCGGTGACGAGAGTCCTCGAGGAAAAGGGCATACAGTCAGAGGACATATTCTATGACGAGTTCTAAAATAAGGAGAAACACATTATGGGAATGAAAACCAAACTTGAAGCGAATGATAAGCAGACAGATTGTGTTGAGTCCGCAAAAGTCCGAACCAAGAAGAAGTGGCGGAAGCCGAAGCTCGAGGATGTTTCTGGCAAGGTGATGGCTCAGCCTTACATCAGGTTCACTTAATAGTTTCAGCACCGTTATAGAAGGTATTAGCCTGTACTCTCGTCACGTGCCGCGCATTGCGTAAGATGTGTGTGGTACGCCAATATAGTGTGCGTAATGCCGCAGAAGAAAGAGAGGTTTTGATGAATTTTACTGAACATACAAAAATCAGGAAGGAGAAATTCGGAACAGTGGTATTTGATACGCTGACCGAAAAGATATTTATAACGGATGAGACAGGCGGGGAGATTTTGGGATTAATTGAAGAGGGGAGGGATTTGCCGGAGATCCTCAGCGTATTGTGCGAGAGCTATGACGGCGATGAGCAGGTGATTAGAAAAGACATCGTCGAATTTATCGATGAATTGAAATCAAACAACATAGCCAGTGTGTAGGAGCG
>SDBT01010106.1_pt1 | contig 15268 bp, 42 predicted proteins | sample 2277101 | NCBI WGS metagenome assembly SDBT01 (sample SAMN10404973, study PRJNA504765) | marine sediment metagenome | isolation source: marine sediment core GS10_PC15, 103 cmbsf | place: Arctic Ocean: Southern Knipovich Ridge | collected 2010 | reverse complement strand
ACTGCACTTATTAGGTCGACTATTATGAAGTCTGTTCTTTTTGCTTTCTTTTTTACTTCTTGTACTACTGTCTTACAATCTGTTGGACAGTTGATAGGATAGTACTCGATGTTTTCCAAAACCTTTTTGTTGTTTCCAAAGTAACTCAGGAATGTTTTTGATGCTCCATTGTCTGTACAAAGTAGGTAAAACTTTGTGTCTGGATTCTTTTTGAGTTCTTCATCAATTATCGACATGTAACAGTATGTTTTTCCTGATTTGGGTTTGCCGTAAATAAGAACGGTTTCGAAGTCAAATGCTTCTACCCAGTTGTCAAGCTTTTGTACTGCTGTTTTTGATACTGTGGGTCCGGTATCCCAATCACCCATCATTTATCCCTCCTGTAACTTTCTTTCATTGTTTTTCCAAGCATCTTCTGTGCTTTCTGTTCTTCTTTCAGTTCTTTCAGTTTTCCCTTTACCTCTTTTATGAGTCTTAGTCTTTCACGATTTTGTTTGTAAATTTCGAGCATTTCTTTTTTTGCTTCTTTTTTACAACGCTTGCCCATTGTATTGAGCGTAGCCACACGAGCATCATCGATGTCGTAGTATTTATACCTCAGTTCTTCTTCAGGTTCAGATGCAGGAGTCTCCTCTATAGCAACGGGATGTGTTTGCCCGTTTTTTTCCATTACTTCTACTTCATCGAAGATATCCTTTTCATCACTCATCTACTAGTGCTCCTTCTACGTCTGGTTGTTTGTTCACAACCGTTCTGAACTTTGGGTCTACCCAAATGAAGTTACTGTTGGTAGTGAATACTTTTCTTTCCGCGTTGTAGGTAGGTGCTCTGGTTATCAAGACCTTTGTTGGTGCGTCTCTGACAATCATATCCGCTGCTTCAGGATAGTCCAACCAAATTCTTACTGTCTCTTCGAACTTACCTGGTATCTGTAGCGTTACTCCTACTTTATTCATCGCCGTGAAATCGACCAATGTTGACTCTAATATTACGGTTCGTGCTTCTCCTGCGTTCAGGAAATCGAACATTGTGTTGTCATTTATTGTTGGGAATGCGTTGACAACCGCTGCTACTTTTGCATCGATTTCTTCTTTCGGTGCATCTTTTACTTCTACTATTGCATTCAAGAAGTAATTCGAATCGTTGGTTTTACTTTGTACCGCTTCGACTATTGCAATTTTGTTTATTGCATTTGTCAATCCATCTATCTGCGCTTTTGTATTTGCTGATATGTTAATGATTTTTTTATCAGTCAAATCAATTGCTGCTGATGTCATTGATATATTACTTCCTTCAAGCAATTTTCCTGCTCTACTTCCTTTGCTGTAGTCAAGATATTGTCCATCGGCATTGACAAATCCGTTATCAATTGCCCATTGCTTTCCTTTTGCTACTATTTTTTTGTCGGTTGATTGTTTCATTAGTGCAACGAAGTCTCTTGGTTCGCTGTATCCGACTATTATTACATTTTTTGTTTTTGCCCCTGAAAGTGCTTTTCTTTGTAGTGCTGAGATGGTTTTGTTCGTTGCCATGCTTTTACGAACTTCTGCATCGTCTGTCCACAATGAAACATCTTCCAATGACGCTTCGTACATGCCTTTGAAAACTTCTGGTGTTACACCAGATACTTTCGCAAGCTCTTCGAAATTAATTTCTACCATGTTTTTCTCCTCCTAGTTTTTTTAACATGTTGTTCCTTTCTACCAAAGATGCGTTCTTTGATAAGCAGTAATATTTTTTGTTGTATCTTAAGCCACCGTATTCAATTATGACTCCTGAGTCGACTAAACTTTTTACAGTTCTTTCTGCATCGGCATTGGATATTCTTAGCTTTCCGATTGCTTTAAGATTTTTGAGCACCACTCTTAAATCATCTCTTGAGTATAAGTATGGTGGTCTATCTATTGCATTTATAACTAACTCGTTTGTTTTCTCTTCTCTTCTTGTATCGCTTTGTAGGGTTGTACTGTTTATGAAATCGACAACTCCTTTGTAACAATACTTTGTATCGTTAAGTGCAAACATTAAATCATCGTAGGTTATTTTCTTTCTGTTGTCAAACATTGTTTTTGCTGATGCCATTAGTCTTGTATAAATCTCTAATCTATTTGAGAACGTTTCGAATGTGTTTGTTGTCTCGTCCATTTCTGGGAAGTCGCTCTCGTATTGGTTTATCATATCTTCTTCGTATTTGTCAAACTTATTTAGACCATGTATATCGAATGAAACGAATGGAGATATGGGTGTTTTGTATACAAATTCTCTTAGCTCGTTGATGTGTTCATATTTGATTTCTGCTACTGATGTTTTTCCTTCTAGGAACTCGTTTGTACTAACTGCACTCGCTTGAATGATTTCTCTTTTTCTTTTTCTATTTTCTTGAAAATCTTTTTTTGTGAAATCTTTGAAGTCTAATAGGAACCTTTGTAGGAGTCCGCTGTTGATTACTTCTCTTCGCATTGATTGTCTAAATGTTGATGATGATAAAACACTTGTTTTTGCAACGTAACTAAATTTTTCTCCTTGATGCTCGCCTGTTTTCCAAATATCGCTAAATGATGTTGAAACGACCTTGCCGTAGTTGTCTAAGGCATTCAAAAGCATTCCTGCTGTTTTTCCCCAAAGCGATGTTGATTCAATGAATGTTTGTGCTTCCGGAAGTAATGCGATTGAGTTCGAGAAGCTGCCATAATCTGCTTGTTCTGTGAGTACCTTGCCGGTTTTATAGTCCATGGTTCGCTGAATTCCGCCTACTAGTGATTTTGATGTTGCTTCTGTGACTTCACATGTAGTGAAACCAGGTAATCTTAATCCTCTCGCAAGTTCTAGCTGAGCTCTTAGAAGTTCAGTTTTTGCTGTTCCAGATGCTCTAACAACCATCAGGTGAAATCTTGGTTTATAGTAATGATAATTTAATACTGCTCTTGCTCTTTTTTCTCTATGCATTATTGTCTGTCCGAGTACTACCCAGCCAGTTAATCGTTTTCCCTCAGGAAATCCGCCTATACGCTTATCTAGATGCCTTTGATTAAGTTCGAAAAAAGTGTCTGTAGCATCCAAGCGAATCAACTATTTATTATTCTCCCAATCTGTATTTAAACCTATGTGTTTGGGATTATGTAGAGAACATATGTTTTTTTACAAGGCTGTGTATTTTTTTATCAATCTATATCTAATTCCAGTTTCTTATAACGCGCGTATGAGCGCGTATCGCTTAGTTGACGCAGTTGGCTGAAGTTGGGAGCGTTTTGGGAACCGCGTATTATGCCAGTATACCCTAGTTATCGTTTAGTTGGCTTAGTTTCCGCAGTTTTTGAGGGGGGTAGTTATACACACTTATATTATATATATAAAATATATTATAAATCTGAGGTGCCTGAGGTTCCTTTATTAATATACATAGACTGAATAGAGTATTCAGTCCGCGCAAACTTCGCCGAACTGAGTTGCAGGCAATTTTTTTTGAGGAAATTCCTACAAAATCGCAAAAACTAAAAAAACTGCGGAAAACTGGGGGGTAACTTCGTCCAACTTCACCCAACTAAAACAGGTGTTTAATTAATAATATATATCTCCTTCTGTAAACACGGGAAAAGTCCGTAAAAGCGGTACCTAGCGTATTTAAAGGGCTCGAGTTAGGTTCATAGGTATAATTAGGTATCAAAATATCGATACCTATGATATACATTGTAAACACATATATTTAAAAAGGTGTGGGTCTATATAGTATATATGGGAGAAAAGATTCTGAAGGTCTGCTGGGAAGATTTCGACAAGCTAATGGAAGCGTTAGCCGAGGGAATTAAACAGTCACCTATAGAACCAAAATTTATATACGGCATTAGCAGAGGCGGTCTCGTCCCTGCTGTCGTACTCTCTCACAAGATAGGTGTTCCTATTACGTTCGATGCGAGCGAGGACTTTGTTTTGTTTATTGACGATATTAGCGATGAAGGAAAGAGCTTGACGCACTATACGTCTCTTTCTAAGTCATATACAACAGCCACCCTTTTCATTAAGAAAGATACAGAGTTTGTACCTGATTTTTATATTGAAGAGGTTGACAGAGACACATGGGTTTTATTTCCTTGGGAAAAAGAAGACGAGCCAATGGAAAGGACCACTGAATTAAACGAATTCGAAGATTAAAAATAGAATATAAAGGAGAGATAACTAATGGTTGGGAAATTTGTACCAATCCAAGCTCCGTCAGCTGACTGGGCTAGGTTTGCTACTAAGATAGCACAAGAATCAGAAACACTTCTACAGAAAGGAAAGCCTCGTAACTTAAATAAGTCAAACGTGGTTTCTTCACTTTTAGAAAGTTTTCTAGAAGGAAAACATAAAATCAAGTTTTCCGATAGTAATGGAGATAAGAAAATGAAAGGGGTTGTCATCGATGCAGCTGTTTGGAAAAGAGCTAAGGACTATATCACAGAACGCGATGCAAATGGCGATAAGGTCAAAGGCGGTTTAAGCGGTTTGGTTATCGGCTTGGTTCAAGCTTATAATGTAAACAAAATAAAGGTGTCTACATGAAAATAAGATGCCAAATTTGTAACCTTATTTGTGGAAGCAAGCAAGAGTATGACTCACATATAAAAGATGTTCATAAAGAAAGACCGTTGAAAACAGAAAGACTTAAAGAAATGGCGCTTGTCGAGTAGGTGGAGAAATGTTTGAATGGGCAGAGCGCAACGACGAGATAGAGTTTAGGGTAATCCTTTCTTCTAATCCTTGGCTTAGGAAGTTTTTGTTAAGTTATTGTTTTGACGAAGGCTTTGTGTTTTTCAATAAGCGAAAAGTAGTATCCGGAATGGCTCTTAAAGAGTTAGGTCAAGGGCAGTATTTTAAACAACAGTTAATTAAACATGTAAACGAAAAGAGGAAAGATATTGTTGGCACTCAAATGCATTTAGAATCGTTCCAATATTTGATTTATATAGTTAACAAGATGCGTAAGGATGTAAGGGGTCATTATGATATCATCATTCCTTATTTGTGTCAGTTGAATAAAGAAGATGTTCCATTTGTGATAGACATTTTTCAGAAAGAATTTAAGTTAAACAACATACAGATGCAAGTCTTGAAAGGAGGGATTTGAATGGTAGAAAAGTATAAGGTGGTTTGCTTGTTATGCAACCACGTGATGGGAATTTTTGACAAACCCGATATAGAGGTTCCTATTAAATGTGATAAATGTGATGGACGAAAGATTTCGACTGTTAAGTTTACACCTAATGAAGTAGAACAGATGGATTTCGATATTGTTATTTATAACAAGAGAACAGGTAATTCGAAAACATGTGGGTTTTTTATTTCGAAAGAGAATATGATAAAGAGTAAGAAAGATTTAAATAAGATGAGGAGATTAATTGCGACTGAAATGGCTACTGCTTTGCATACTATTATTAGTAGTGATGTTCTTCTTGTTGATTTACTCGGAGGAGGAGATATACATGAGATTTAAGATAGCACAACTTGATACATCTAGCACTAATGCTAGAGGAGTTGAAAAGATAGAAGGCGAGCTGAATGGGCTTGTTGAAAAGATTGAGAAGAGTGGGAACGTTATTCTAGGAGAGCATTTTATGCCTCAGAAGAATGCTATTCGTTCATTGCTTATCTTGGAGTATGAAAAAGCAAAAGAGCTTTTGAAAGGAGAGGAAGCAATCGGTCCTGCAAGATACACTTATCAGATTCTGGATAGCAGAAACGGATATGGTATCGTTGACAGACTTTTAAATGAGAAAGTAATTGCATTGGAGAAAGCCGGTAGAAAGGTTATTAGAAGTCAGCTTATTCCAATGATGAATGATGCCTTTGTTCAGATGCTGTTAGTTCATGTGTCTAGTGGAAAGGAAGTAGAGAAAGTGGTTGAAAAAAAGAAACCAATATTCATAAACGATAAAAATGAAGTAGAGGTGAAAGACGATGGGAAAAGACCTAGTGAAGCAATCACTGCCTAGTGTTGAAACGATGACAGTTCCACCAAAAGATTCTTATCTTTTTGGAAAGGTTGAAGCTGTGGTCAATAAGTATTACGAGTCTAAAGGAAGCAAGACTCCGTTGCTGATTGAGCGTAGTGATTTGTTAAAGTATATAGCAGAGAACATATAAAGCCATATATTTATAAACATTTCGGTTTATAATAATATAAGAAGGTAGGGAAGTTTTTTGAATAATATTCTTTCCTACTTTTTATTATATATTTTGAGGTGATTTGATTGGCTCGTAAACCGAAAATTTGTGAGGCTTGCATGGAAGAGATAAGACGCGGTAATTGAAATGAGCTATATTGAACAAAGAGTAGAAAAACTCGAAAAGCAGGTTGAAAGATTATTATATACGCTAGAGTCTTTGTCTAGTGAAAGTGTGGAAGAATTTATGAAAAAATATAGAAGTATACAGGATTGGAGATGTCATGACTTTTAGTAAGTATCCGAAGATTTATTCTCTTGGTAATGATGAGAACAAAGATATATTTACTTATGTTGATGACGAGATTACTGTAGAGGAAAAGGTTGATGGTGGTAATGGAAGCTTTTGGCTTGAGGATGATGGCATTCACTTAGGCACTAGGAATAGAGACTTAATTGCTGATGAGGATGATAAGACTTTTTCTAAGCAGAGGATTACTTTAATGAAGTTGTTAGAGGGTAAGGAGCTTAACTCTGATTATATTTATTATCATGAATGGATGGCTAAGCATACGATTGGTTATACTGATGCTCCTGATGTTATCGCTTTGGATGTTAGGTTGAAGCATAAGGCTTTTGACCCTGATGGCGAAAGAGGTTTCTTTTTGAATAGGAAAGCTAAGTGTGTAGAGTTTGAACGTCTTGGTCTAGAGGTTGTGCCTCTTGTTTGGAGTGGTCCGGCTAGAGAACTTAAGAAGATGACGTTGGACGACTTGATTGGACAGTCTAAGTATTATAACGGTCAGATGGAGGGCATCGTGTTTAAGAATTATAGCAGGAAGTCTTCGTTTGGTAATCATCAGATTTATGCTAAGATTGTTGCTGACAACTTTAAGGAGAATAACAAAGCTGTGTTTGGTTCTATTAAGTCTGCTAACACGGACACTATTAAGATTGTGGATGAGTTTTGTACTGATGCAAGAGTTAGGAAGAAGATTCTGGAACAGACTAAAGAGTATAGTCAATCATTGGACTTGAAGCTTATGTCTAAGGTTCCTAGCGCTGTCATTAAGGATATTATTACTGAGGAATATGATGGAATATTTGCGAGTTATAAATTCGTTGACTTCAAACAGATGAAACAATTGGTTGCTAAGATTTGTCTTAGGGTTATTAGAGATGAGATGGCTAAGAAGGCGGTTGAATGAATGCTAGAGAGAAGGATATCTTAGCTGTTGTTAATTGTCTTAAGTCTGCTAAGTATGACCTTGGTCAGATTAGATATAAAACGAATAATATTGAAGATAGGTTGAAAGAGGCTCAGAAGAAGTTTAAGAATATATTAAGTGAAGAAGATATGTCTGAAGAAGAAGAGGAGGAGGATGTTGTAATGGAAGAAGATTTCGTATTCAGCTATAGAATTAATGGAGAGGTCATTAGAGACATTGTTTTGGATAAAAAGATGAAGTCTTTGTTAATGAATGGTTTAAACTATGCAATGACCAAGGACTCTATATCAGAAAGACAGAAAGAGTATAGATTATTGATGACCGGACTTAATAAGGTTATCAATGGAGAGAGAAGAATTAGGAAGAGATTGTGATGGAAGTTAAAGATAATTTACTATATGTTGGTGGATATTGGATTGGAGTAGATAAGGGTTCTACAAGTGGTGATATCTTAATTGGTAAGCCAGGAAATGGAGGAATAAAACTTTCTAGTTTTATTCAAGGAAAGAATGTTGAAATAGGGAGTGATGAAAATGAGATGGACAAGAATGGAAGATGATGAAGTAGAGGAGTTGTTTGTGACATGTAAGGGAATGGTCGGGCCTAGGGTTTCGTCGTTTATTTACTTTTTGACAGAGGCAACGGAAGACTACATGGTTTATCAAGGTATGGTCTATAAGAGGATTAAAGACGGAGCATAAAAATGAAACTGTCTGAAAATCTTAATAGAAGATTAAACGATAAATATTTCGAACAGGGACACATGCATTACCCTGATGTGTTTTGGTATGGTGTAGCAGAATCATTTAGGAGATTTGGATTATGAGTTGGAATAGATTATGTAAGCATGCTCCTAAGCAGGAGATTGCTAAGCATTGTAGTCAATTTAATGAAGGTAAGAAGTCTACTGATGCTAGAGAGATAAGATTGAAGTATGGTAAAGGTGGAGTAGGTAAAGGTATGTATGGATGTGCTAGTCATTGTAGATACTTCGAGGCGATTGAATGATTCTATTACAAGAAGCAAGCTTTAAACAACCTAGAGGAAACTGGCAGAAGAGATATGTGCAACTAGATTTTACTACAAGCATAAAAGAGTTAGAGAAGATAGTAAAAGAGTTAAAATCAGAACAACATAATCTTATGCCTGGAATGAAAGATTCGCATAAATGGTTGTTAACTGCGTTTATGAAGAAGTGTATGTGTGAAGATTGTAAGCCGGGATGGAAAGCTCATGAGAAGGCGTGTGAATGACTACTTGCACTGAATGGAAGTGTAGGATGAAAGCCAAGTGGATTAAGAAGTCTCGCGATGGCTTGATAATATATTATTTTTGTAATAAGCATAAGAGATGTGCTAAGAGATATGCAGGAGAAAGAACGAGGAGGATTGTAGATGATTAAATGTGCAGAATGTGGCAAAGTAATGTCGTCAAACTTTGAAGAAATGACTGCTGCTAAGTATTATTGTAAGAAGTGTAGAAAGACAGAACCTAGTCAGCCAAGTCATACGGATGGATTAGAAGAATTTCTTGAAAAATTAGAATCAGGACAAGGATTGCCTGAAGGATGGGATAAGAAATGAAGAGAAGATGGTTTTATTTAGAATCAAAAGAAGGTAAAAGAACTGGGCCATTTGCAACAGTTGAATTGGTGAAATGTAAAGAATGTGGTCAAGAAAAGGAGGAATATGTTTATGAAAGAGAAAGATTGGACAGATGATTTCTTTAATATGAGGATTCAAAGGAGTAAAGAAGATTATTAAATATATGGGGGCATGGTCTAGATGATAAGACGCTCGCACAAGGAGGACGACGACTATAGCGTTGTCGACATAGTTCTATAGGCTATGGTGTTGAGAGACGGAGGTGCAAACCCTCTTGCCCCCTATGCTGATAAGAATAATTTGAAGGAAGATTATTCTAATAAGAATGGTTAGAGGTAATGATTATGGAGAGAAATATTAATAAAGAAGCAAGAGACAAAATGGCAGCTGGAGGAAAGAAGTCAAATGCTATAGTGACATCCTATGGAGGACGACTGGTAAGGGGTAGGTATATTAACAAAGACAGCCCACTTGCAAAGACAATGACAGCATGTACGGATTGTAGCTTAGGAAAATCATGTGAACACTTTAGTAAAAAAGGATATTGTAAATGGCAAATAGATACACTCAAAGCAAGTAAGCAAATGCAAAACGCTTTGGTGTCGGATAATCCTGTAGACTTTTTGACAAACTTACAATCTGGTATTGCTAGACTGGAAGCTGACGTTGAGTACAAAAAAAGAATAGAAGGAAAATTATGTTTAAACGAACAAAAAGAAGTATTATTTTTAAAAATGCAATTGTTTGAAATGACACACGGCAAAGCAAAACCGACAACACAAGTAAATATTAACGCTCCTGTTGTTGATATGAAATCTTTAATGGATGAGGAAAGAAAGAAAACTATTGAACCAGAATTTGAGGTGGTTGAATGATTGGAAATGCATTGAGAGTATTAGTCTCAATTATTTTAATCGTGATAGGAATGAACATCGGTTTTATTATCGGTGCATGGATGTACACGTTTTAAATGAGATGAAATAAATTATGGATAAGAAGAAAAAGGTACCTAGGAATTTCTTTAGGCATGCAAGACAAATGCTGGAGAGCGTTTTAGAACATGGTAAATTACCTGTAGGAAGAATGTCAACTGGTGGATTAATTTATTTAAAGGATGAAGTTGTATACTACGAGTTTTTCCTGAAGAAGACCGACTATAAGCCAGACGCCGTATAATCGTTGTTATACGGCAACCCATATATTTATAAACCTATTTATTTATCTAAACGAGTATATAAACCCATCGGCGTTGGATTCCGTCTCCAATCTATTTATAAACACATCCCCTTATAATATTAGTAGAGGTGATATGATTATGAAATCATTAGAAACAATTTGGAATCAATCAGTAGGAGAAGTTGGAGGCAACAAGAACACAGTCAGCAACTTCAAAGTAATAATGGTGAGATTCTTCAAGCTTGCAAACAAAGAAGGATATTCATTTGCACAAGCGAAGAAAGAAGCAGTTGCGAACATGTGTGCCACTACAGAATTCATGGACTGGTAAGCGTGAAGCTTACCAACGAAACCAAGTACAGCACGGAAGACCTCCGTGCGTTATTCAATGCAGTTAATAAACACGAAGGAGCCGAACCAAGAACGCTTCGAGTATTTACGGCAAAGGTTCCTAGTTGGAACGCTCCAACGGCTTTCTGTATGGTGTTGAGAGGTGTTGCTTGGTCTGGGTCAAGACATATCGATATGGGTATTCCAAAACATTTGCTTGATGTTAAAGCCGGAATAGATGGTCCGAATGGAATTGTAAAGGTTCCATTGTTAGGGCTAGACAATCCACAGACTAAAATGGTTGGACAGGTTTACATGCATGAGCTGGCACATATACGAGGAATACACAAACATAAAGAGATGCAGAACTGGACTAGCTTAGATGCCGAGTATTTAAATGGCATGACTGTTGGCTTGAAGAAGTCTAAGATTAAGAAGGTACGGAATCTAAAGCAGGAGCGTTATATTAAAGCGTTGACTAAGGTTAAGGCATACAAGACGAAGATTAAAAGAGATACCACTCTTATGGAGAAGTGGTTGAAGAAAGTCCGATATTACGAGAAACAATAGGTTTATAAATACAATGGTGTATAATATGTATAGAGGTGATTTGATATGAAAAATTATTTGATAATGAAAAACCTTTACAGGGAAGATGCAGTTGAGTACATCGCAGCAAATGGGGTTGAAAGAACAAAGGCTCTGAGAATGAGCGACGACTCACTTGCGACTACATACGATGTAATCAAAAGACAGATGAGGCGAAGTAAATGATAAGATTAGCTCTGGCAAGTATCACAGCAGCGTTCTCATTGTATTCTTGGTACTATTGTTGGAAGTCATCAGAAAGAAAACATGCTCCGGAAGGAAGATACGACGACGAGGCATTGCTAGTAATTGCAGGAATCATTTTTTTGGTTGGAGCAGAGCTAGCAATAATATATGGCGTGTTGCAATGACATACTCGGAAAGAATAAAAGACCTCAGGAAGCGTTATTCCCTACCTGAAGATACGTTCTCTGAAGAAGATGTCAGAACAATTACACAGACACTACACGGAAAAGAAGTACCATCTGTTGCAGAAGTACTTGCAGAATTACACAGGAATGAGTGGGAGGAGAAGTAATGGAAAGAATAGAAACAGTAGGAATAATTGCGGTCATACTTTTCGTAATGATTGCAGTCGCTTGGACTTGGTACCAATGGGAATTATGTATGAAACTGGTCGGAGATTCGTTGTATTGTTTGGCTCATATCAGCTGACAATATGTTTATAAACCGTTTGGTACATATACTTATACAGAGGTGCTATTATGAAAATAGAAACAAAGGAAGTAGAAGCAAAAGACTTAAGAGTTGGAGATGTTATCCTAGACAAGGTCGATTGCAGACTAATAACTAAAATAGGTAAAACGCTTATTCATGGTCACAAAACGTGTAAGATACAAAACATCTTTTGGCTTTGGGGCGGAGCGACTGGTACATCAACAGCAGAAGAAATACACAACGAAAGAAACGGACGACCTTTTAATATTATAAGACTGGCAGACTTGGTGATGTGAATGAAGAAAGTTGGACACATTGAATACGAAAAGAAAGATATGTTAAGCAAACAAGAATACGCCGTTACATTTAAAAGCGATGAACATAGCGGAGGATTCGGTTTAGGTTCGTCAACAGCATACATTACACATTCCCTTGACAACGCTAGGATTATGTCAATGCTGGCATTAATTGCAGAAGAGTTAGGAATAGACTTAGAGGCGAAGTAGGTGGAAGGAAATTATTATTCACCAGATGGGTTTATAATAACATCGTTACATAAATATATGGAAGTGAAGGAAATGAAAACAATAGAAGAAACATTAGATGAAGTCTTTCAAAAACTGACAGACGAAAAGATAATAAAACAATTCGGAATAGTCGATTGTCGTTTTCCTAAAGACAATACTGATGGCAGATGCTTAGTGATTACACCTCATAAAGGTAGTAAAATAATATATGCTCTTGAAAAACGGGTGAAATAATTATGGCTAATCATTTTGAACCAATGGGAGACGAGTGCCCTTATTCAGGAAGTTGCGACGGAGACCCATTCCAATGCAGCAAGTGTAAGAAGAATCCGAAGAACAAACCTTTTGGTGGAAGTCCTTGGATTGTTCCATTCGAACCATATCCAAGTGCACCTAGACCTTGGCGTGGTGGACCTAGATGGGAATACACATGCATGATGAGGTGAAGTAATGGATGAAGACTTGTTATGGATAAAAACAATCTATGTCTGTAAAAGATGTGGAAGAGACGTTATCGAAACACCAAGTGAATCAGTTGAATTACATTACTGTGTTCCAAAAGGGGTGGAGTGAATGGATGCGTTTGATAGAGGAATAGTATTTTATATTGGCTTCATGCTTCTTATGATTGCCTTAGATATAATTACAGGAATTCCTCCAGACAATATGACTTGGATAACAGGACTTGTATTCGCAACATGGTTTGCATTTAAAGATGTGGTGAAGTAAATGCCTGGACACGGAGAAAAAAGAGAACCAGCGTATGTACGAAACGCTAGAAGAAGACAAGCGTTCAAAGACAGTGGAATAAAAATCACACCAAACGATGAAAGAAATTACTTACAGACAGTAGGTGGATATTAATGTTTGAAAGAATCAGAGGATGGTTTCGAGGAGTGAATATCGTAGAGCTTCCGTCTGACTTCAAGTTCATCATAGTGTCCGTAGGAGACAAAGACAATCCGGTAACAATGCAGCAAATAGATGACATGAGAGCCTATGTAGAATTATGTATAGAATGTGACATAATGTGTATTGGACTACCGCATTGGGTAAAGCTGACGGTGATGAAATGAACGAGTTGTTTAGAATAGCAGACCTTCAAGATTGTATTGGAATAGAAAAAGAAAAATACGTCAAAGCAAAGAAAGAACTAGAACGTTCCTCAAACGAGATACTAAGATGTTATGAGGGAATAATTAGGCTACATCATAAAATAGTGGAAGTAAAACAATGAATATTACTTTTAATGGAAGAGAAGTAACCAATCCGATTGCAAGAGCGTTCGTATGTTTCTTCGGAGTGGTTATTGTAAGTATTTGCTTTCTTTTCCTTGGAGCAATATTGTTGTTATTTGGAACATTGGTGTTTTTTATAATGGCTGCTGTACTTGCTATAATAGTATTTGTTGCATTGGCTTATCCGTTTGTATGGATACATAGAAAATGGAGGAGATGGATATGGAAAAGATTCAAAAGAAGGAACTAAAGAAACAAGAGAAAGAATTTAGAAAAGGAGTAAAGGAATGTATTGCGTCCTTAAAGAAATGTAAAGGATACGCAGTTATTACGACAACAGAAAAAAAGACAACAAGCACGGAATTCGGAACGCTTGGAATGACAAGTAATACAGAACTACTTTCTATATTAAGGGCAATGAATAGAATCGGAATGCATATATGGAATCAAGTAGGGATGGTGAAGAAATGAAAGCAGGAGATATGACAAGAGTTGAATTACCCGGACGAGAGGTTATGGGAAAGATAGTTGAGGTAACGCAATTACCAGAAGGATATCAAAGAGTTAAGATAGCATATCCTACGTACCATCCGTATGATGTAAATTTGTTCGGAGGCGAGATTCATCACGTCTTCGATGGGGAAGTTGCATACTTAGAGATAGTACTTGCGCCGGAAGAATAAACAACTACATTTAAATAAGAGTGTTTATATAAATTAAAGATAACAACTTATTATCAGTAACATGTAGTAAGTAACAATTATCAAAGAGGTGAAAACTATATGGCAGACAAATTTGGCAGAGAAATGCATAGCGTAACTTGTTCTGAGTGTAAGAAAGAAACGGAAGTTCCTTTCAAACCAGATGGACAAAGACCAGTATATTGTCGCGAGTGCTTTCAATCACATAAGAAACCAAGAGACTATAGAGAATAAACAAATCTCTTTATAAACATATTGGTGTATAATTATATAAAACTACAAAGGGAGGGATTTAATTGGCAGACGCAAAATCAAGGTATGAAATAGTAAACGAGTTAGTCGATAAGAAAATAGGCTTACTTGAAGAGATTTCCGATTTGAACAAAAACAACGTTCTCTTAGACGGACAGAAAGAACAGCTTATAAGAAACCACGCAAGACAATTAGAGGACACCGAAGCAGCTACAACACTAACAAAAGAGAACAACGAAAAGAGAGCAACAGAGCTACAAGAGAAAACATCAGCAATCGACGAAGCAATAGAAGCAATTAAGGCAATCTCAGTAAATAAGAAAGAGGAGAAGAAATAACTTCTCTTTCACTCCAGGGGAGGAAAGTAGCGAGATGAAATTTAGAACCAATCTGGGGTTCGCCCCGCCAATCTAACATTACTAGCTACGTTTTAGGAATTCACTTTCCCCCTCCCCATTCTACTTAACCAATCACTTTATAAAGACAATGGGGTATAATATGTCTAGAGGTGATGTAATGAGAATTACAAAAGAAAGTTTTGGAAGGACACTTGGAAATACAATGGACTTGTTTGAAAGTCTAGAGACCGAACAAGACTACAAAGATTTCTATAAGGTATACTTCGAGATAATAGAAGAAGTCATAATAAAAGAAGAGGGAATTAAATGGGGAGAAACTAGACCCATTGGAAAAACATATGAAAGAGTTGCTTCTAATTTGAGTTATCTCTTATGTAGAGAATCAGAAGTGAGTAGCATGAGGACAGATTTTGCAAGAAAAGTATGGTGGTTTTTGTAATGAAAAT
>SDBT01010105.1_pt1 | contig 15269 bp, 13 predicted proteins | sample 2277101 | NCBI WGS metagenome assembly SDBT01 (sample SAMN10404973, study PRJNA504765) | marine sediment metagenome | isolation source: marine sediment core GS10_PC15, 103 cmbsf | place: Arctic Ocean: Southern Knipovich Ridge | collected 2010 | reverse complement strand
GGCGGGAAGACGGCACCCAAGGAAGAAATCCCCGATGCACTTCTGGATTTTGCCGAAAGGGTGCGCGACCGACTGGTCGAGGGCGGTGGGTTCACCAACATCCTCGAGGCGCGCCGGTTCGCGAGAGACGTCATGCAAACCCCCGTGGTGGCCGGAACGGCGATCGCCAAGGAAGTCGACGAGGCGATCGAGGTCGGCGTGGTCATGGCCGGGCGCCAGGTCGTCGAGACCGGCGGCACGCCACGTGAGACTTACGACAGGCTGGTTGACCTATATGAGCGGATGCCGGTGCTCGGCACCCGGACCAGCACATCGGTCGCGCAACAGGCCTATTCGACCCCGGTGCCCCTCGGCTACCTGGCAGCCCAGGCGGCCGGCATCGACGCTCAGTCTGAAGTTTACGAGCCGACGGCCGGCAATGGGGCGCTGCTTCTGAGCGCCGATCCAGCCAAGGTCACCGCCAACGAGATCAACGACGAGCGCGCGGCGAACCTAAAGCGCCTGTTGCCAGAGGCTGAAGTCGTTCAACACGATGCCTCGGAATGGCGCCCGCGGTTGGCTTTTGATGTCGTCATAGCAAATCCTCCGTTCGGGACCGTGCAGGACGGCCGCGGCGGGGTTCGCCGCTTCGTGATCAACGACCGATACACAACCAGCCAGATCGACCACGCTATTGCGTTGAAAGCCCTGGAAGTCATGCGCCCCGACGGGTCGGCCGTGCTGATCCTGGGCGGCGTGGCGAAGACCGTGACGACCGAGGAAGGCCGCTCCGACGCCTATAACGGGAAGGCGAAAAGAGAGTTTTATCTGACGCTCTACGGCCAATATAATGTCGTAGACCACTTCACCGTCGCCGGCGATCTATACGCCAAGCAGGGCGCCGGTTTCCCGATCGACGTGGTGGTCATTAGAGGCAAGGGCAAGTCCGCCAGGCAGGTGCCCGCGGCCGACGTACCGCGCGTCTATCACTCCTGGGATGCTCTTGCGGAGGTTCTTGATGCTGACTTTGGACAACGTAGACCAGATCGCCGACCTGTTCGAGAGCCTTCTGAGGAAGGAGCCCGACCCGGACGAGGCGATGAACAGGGCGGTCCTGGAGTTCGAGCACCTCGGCCTGATCCCGAGCGAGGCGGCCGTCCGGAGGGAGCACCCGGAGGTGTTCGTCCGGGACCTGGTGAGGGACAACCAGTTGATGCTGGATTGGCTGGCCGCCCGGGAGCACCTGTTGAAGCGCCTCAACCTGATCCGATCCCTGGACGAGCTCCTGACCAGGATGTTGTACCAGGAGCAGCCGACCTAGACTCGATCTTCGATGCCGAGCTCGAAGCGGCGTTCCCCGAAGAGACTCCGCCCTCCACCACCGAAGCAACTCCCCCCCGTACCGCCAAACAGGCCGCAAAGGAAACCGCCGTCGAGACGGCGAAGGGGCTAGACGAGGCCGCGGCCGGTCTCGTACAACTGTTCGGCGGCGGCAAGACCATCGGGTCCGGTCTTGCGTTCGATCCCGAGACCTACGCCAAGGCAAAGCCGCTGTTCACCACGGCCGCCGCGCACTTCCACAAGGCCGGTCAGTCGGCGCAGGAGACCGTCCGGTTGATGATCGCGGCGCTGCGGGATACCTACAATTTTACCCGCCAGATGATCGTCGACATGAAGCCCTATGTCGTGCGCTTCGTCCAGGACGTGCAGAGCGGCGCGATCAAGTTGATAACGGTCCCAAGCAAGGCGGCAAAGCCGCGGCCCGCACAACCTGCACCGACCCCCACAGAACAACAGGTCCCTTACGCGCCGGCGAGCCGTGCCGACGCGATGCAGACCCTTGTCCCGGTCAACATGCAAACCGCGATCGTCGATTCCCTCGAGGCGCTGAAAGACCGGGTCGGCGATATCGACGCCTATGTGGCCAGGAAACTCGGGTTCAAGGTGGCCGATCTATCTGGGTTCTTCGGCGCCGAGCAGGTCGACGCGATCGCGCTCGCCGTGGATAACATGGAGCGCGGTAACGGTTTCGTGATCGGCGATCAGACCGGCGTCGGCAAGGGGCGCGTGGTCGCCGCGGTGATCCGCTACGCCATCAAGGAAGGTCGCACGCCGGTCTTCGTGACCGAGAAACCCAACCTCTACGGCGATATGTACCGCGACCTGGTGGATACCGGGATCATCGACTTCCTCGGTCGTGAGCCTGGAATCCTGATGACCAATTCAGGGTCCAGAATCCAGTTAAATGATGAAGAGACCCGGGTCCTGCAAACCCCGGGTTTGGGCTTGCACAACGCGGCGCTCCGCAAGATGGCCGACGAACGGGCCCTGACCGGCTTCGACATGGTCTTCACGACCTATTCCCAGATGCAGACGGTGCGCGGTGATACCACCACTCGCATGGCTTTCCTCGAGGCGATCATGCCTGGTGGCATCCTGATCATGGACGAAAGCCATAACGCCGGTGGGACCGCTGCGGGCGGCAGGGTCGTGAAAAAGGATCAGGAAATCATCAACCGGGCGAGTTTTGCCCGCAAGCTTACGCGCCTGGCTCACGGTGTGTTCTATTCCTCGGCGACCTACGCCAAGCGCCCCGACGTTATGGACCTCTACGCGACCACGGACATGCGTCTCGCGGTCGCGGACATCGCCGATCTCGCGGGACTGATCCAGCGCGGCGGAATTCCCATGCAGCAAATCGTGGCCTCGATGCTGGCCAAGGCGGGCCAGTACATCCGGCGCGAGCGCTCGTTCGCCGGGATCGTCTACGACTCACCCATAGTCAAGGTCGACCGCGAGGTCTACTCCGGCTATTCGGGCATCCTCAATTCCATCCAGATATTCAGCGAGAAGTACATCAAGCCGGCGACGAAGAACATTAATCAGGGCTTGAAGGCCGAAGGTGCGGCCGTGTCCGATGATGGCTCGACGGGTGGGGCCGGTGCGGCATCGACCAACTTCACCTCGGTGATGCACAACCTGATCAACCAGATGCTCTTGTCGATCAAGTCGGACGCCGCCGCCGCCAAGGCCATCGAAGCCCTCAAGAACGGCGAGAAGCCGGTGCTCACCGTTGCTAACACCATGGGCAGTTTCATCTCCGATTTCGTGGAGCAGACCGGGGTCCAGCCGAACGACCCCATCGTGATCACCTTCAACTCGCTCCTTGAACGCTACCTGGAGCGCGCCCGCACGATCACGATCCGTAAGCCGTTCATGAAGAAGGGCGAGAAGGCGACCAAGCACTTCCTGACCGATGCGGAGCTCGGGCCCGCCGGCGTCGCGGCGTACAACAGGACCAAGGAGGCGATCCTCGGTCTCGACCTGTCGGCCCTCCCGGTGTCGCCCATCGACAACATGATCGCCAAGATCAAGGCCGCCGGGTTCAGCGTAGGCGAGATCACGGGACGCAAGGCGACCATCGACATGACCGGGGCGACACATTTCTATCGTCTTCGTCCGGAGAAGGATAGCGGCATCGCCGGACGCCGGAGGACCGTCACCGGCTTCAACAACGGCAGCCTCGACGCCATGATCATCAACCAGGCGGGAGCGACCGGCCTGTCGCTTCATGCCAGCGAGACATTCAAGAACGCGCCAGGGGGTCGCGGCGCCCAGAGCCGGCGCCGGATGATCCTGGTCCAGCCCGAGGCCAACATCGACACCCACATGCAGATGCTCGGGCGCGTGAACCGCACTGGCCAGGTGGTTGAGCCAATCTACGAGCAGTTGGTCGCCGACGTGCCTGCCGAGAAGCGCCCGGCAGCGGTGCTGGCGAAGAAGATGGCGAGCCTCAACGCCAACACCACGGGCGCCCGGTCGAGCGCGGTGACCGCCGAGAATACGCCCGACTTCATCAACGAGTACGGCGATGAGGTCGCCGTCCAGGCGATGACGGACAATCCAGAGATACACCAGAAGCTCGGAGCGCCGCTGCCGCACAGCGAAACCGGAGAAGGGCAGTTCAAGAAAGAGGACGCCATGCGCCGCGTCACGGGTCGCATCCCGCTGTTGCCCGTGCGGGAACAGGAAGAACTCTACGATCTACTGGAAAGCGAGTACGCGGCCCTGCTCGCACAGAAGGACGCGGCCGGGGAATCCACCCTCGAGGCCAAGACGCTGGCACTTGACGCGCGCCTGGTGGAGCGCACCCAGGCAGTCGCGCCGATTGGCGGCGGGAGCCCCTTTGCCGATGGCGTCTATATCGAAGAATCAAGCGTGAAGCGCCTCGGCAAGCCGCACACGACCGCGAAGGTCCTGGAACTCGTCGCCGAAGAGGTTGGCACCGCAGAACCAGTTGTGTTAGCGGCGCGCGTCATCGATCAGGCGCGTAGCGATTTTGCGGCGTACCGGACGGAAACCCTCGACGAGATCGAGAACGACACCACCCGCGTCAATACCGAGGCCCGGCTTGCTGACATGGAGTCCCGCTGGGAATCCGCCATGCGCGTCGCGGTTCCCGGCTCGACGGTTCGGATACGCTCCGATCGGGGGAACTTCTACGGCGTCGTGATCAAGACCAAGGGTTCGGGGAAGGCCAAGAACCCGCTCGCGCTCTCGACCTGGAAGGTCACGATCGCGATCGCCGACGCCTCACGTCAGATCGTCTTGCCGATGAGCCAAATACACGCCGGACGTCACACCCCGTCGGATTTCGACCTGAACGGGGTCATTCTAGAGAGAGCCGACAAGATTTTCGGTGATCTCTCGGTGATCGATGCCTTCGACCAGTTCCAGCAGGAGACCCGCGAGGACAGGACTATCGTGACCGGCAACATCCTGGCCGGCTTCGGGCATGTCAACGGCAAGGGATCAATCATAAACTTCACCGACGAGAGCGGTGCCATCCGCCAGGGTATCCTGATGCCGCGCGGCTATAACCACGCTCAAGAGCAGGCCGACGCGCCGGTCGAGTTCCGCACGCCCGAGCAGGTCCTGGCTTTCATTGAAATGGGGCATACGGCCAGAAGCAAGGACCAAGCGGCCCAGGTAAAGAAGGTCGGTACAGATGTGCGTATCGAGGTGGCCAGGGCGAGAAGAACTGGCGGCAAATACTTTCTCGATAGAGGGGTTCTCGATGCCCTCGGCAAGGATTTCGTGACCGCGGGACAAGCGATGCGCGCCGACGTTTCGGTCGCGCGCGCGCCGGCCTTGATCGAGGCGATGAAAGCCGCCGGCGCCGGGTTCCGGGCGACTGAAAATCTGGAGGACGCCCGCGGCGTCGTCGGCGAGGTCGGTGGAAAGACGCCCGACACGGCGCCAACGCCGAAGCTCAGTCTCGCTGAGGGCCGGCCGAACCCACGGCTCGCTGGAGACGCGAAGGCGATCGAAACCGACTTGCTGGCGCGCCTCAGAAAACTGGGCATCGCAGACAAAGTAGCCTTTCGCACGATAGGCGCTCTGCGTCTGTGGATGGGCGGCTTTGGCGGTGGCATTGAGGGCAGATTCACTCCAGCGAGGATTGATGCTCCTGCGCTGATCGAGGTGTCACTGGCAGCCCTAGACGCTCGATGGACGCTCAACCACGAGGTCATCCACGCACTGCGCGAGCTTGGGCTCATCCGGGACGCGGAGTGGACCACGTTGACGAAAGCAGCCAAGGCCGACACCGAGCGCCTGGCCAGGATGCGGGAGCAGCGCAAGGGCCAGGGTCTCAGCGAGGAAGAGATCATCGAGGAAGTGATCGCCGATATGTTCGCCGACTGGTCGCTCGGGCGCAGCCAGGTCGGCGGGTTCTTGAGCACTGCCTTCGGACGCATCAGGGACTTCCTCCTGGCGCTCGGGCGTGCCTTCACCGGACGCGGCTATAAGTCGATGGACGATATTTTCGGAGCCGTCGAGCGTGGCGAGGTGGGGCGCCGCGATCCGGTTGACCAAACCGGCCCCATGGGCATGAGCCAGGTGTTCATGGACGAGAGCGACTCTACGACGATCCCCAAGGCGTCGAAACTAAGCGTTGCCGGGGCACGTCATAAATCTCCTCCAGCACGTTTCGATAACAAGAAGACCGAGGCGCGCTGGCAGGAGGCGAGGAAGGGAGCGGCCAGCCAGGAAACTCTGGGTCGCCGGATGGTCGACTGGTTCCGGTTCATACGCGATGGCTTCGCGCGTCACTACGTTCACTTGCCCAACGAGGCCAGGTTCGCCGATGCGCGCGAGCAATTCAGGAAACTCGAGGCGGCGCCCCGGGCGTCTAACGATACGGTCTTGCGCATCCTGCGCGATCTCGTCGAGGGCATGACCGCGACCGATCTGGACCTGTTCACCCGAAAGGTCGTGCTCGACGACCTGACCTTCGAGGTCGACCAGGAACACGAATTGCCGTTTGGCATGACCCCGTCCGACGTCGCCCGAGAGCTTGCCAAGGTCGACCGCATCATGGACGGTCGCCCCGATCTCCGGGCCAAATTGCGGCAACGCAAACTGATCGTGCGCGGCATCGCCAATCGCCTTGTGGCCGCCGGCGTGCTGCATCGCGAGCAGATCAAGAATCCAGCCTATTACCGCCACCAGGTGCTCGACTACGCCCGCGCCCAGGTGAAATACGCCAGAAGTGTCGGCAAGCGGGTGAGGACCCCGCACTGGGCGCGCCGGATGGGCTCGACGCTCGATATCAACGCCAACCTGCTGGAAGCCGAATTCGAGTGGCTGCAAAAGGCGCTGACCAACATCGCCGAGGCCAAAACGATCGCGTGGGTCGATACCTCGGAACACAACATCCGCAGCGACGTGGTCGGCCAGGCGCGCGCCAACAACGAGGACCTGGTTCAGGCCGCGCTCGAGCGGGACCAGGCCGACAATCCCGGGCGCGATAGCCAGGGCCGGCCGACCAGTCCTTTGACCAAGCAGTGGCGCGGCTTCCGCCAGCGCATCGCCTTCGGTATGGACATCATTCGCAAGGCGGTTGACGACGGCCGGATCACCGACATCCCGCGCCAGTTCCGCGGGGTGGCGAACAGCCTGGCCGTGGGTTCGGCCGACAACGAAGCCCGGCTGTTCCCGTTCCTGGAATGGCTGATGGACAACGACAAAGCCGGCGCCTCGGGGGCCGGCGTGGTGTTCAAGGCGATCAGCCAGCGCCGGCAGTGGACTAAAAACGTGCTCGGCCGGGGCTACGCCGATCCCCTGAAAATCGACGACCTGGTGAAGCGGTTCGCCCCCGAGGGGTTCGTCGCCTGGCAACCCGACGAGGGCAACCTGATGTTCCTCGCCAAGACGATCCCCGAGCACGTCGTGGACCGAATGCTGGCCAGGATCGCCGAGCAAGGTGCCGGGCCTATCAGTTCGGAGGAATTGCTGGCGGCGTTGCAGTCCGTGCGTTCAATCCTGGCCGTCGGCGGGCCGAAGTACCAGATGATCCTGCCCCAGGAAATCGCCAACACCTTGAACTCGATCCGCGACGATCATGTGGACGGGTTGCTCGAGTCGGTGTTCACCCAGCCAGTGAGATACTGGAAACAGTGGGTGCTGATCAACATACGCCGGGTCCTGAAGTACAATCTGAACAACTTCTCCGGCGACGTGGACGCGGTGATCGCCGGCAACCCGCGGGCGCTGCGCCAGATGCCGCGCGCGATCAAGGAGCTCTACGCGGTCATGATCAAGGGCGGGACTCCGTCCGAGCGATACCGGGAGGCAGTTGAGCGCGGTGTCTTCGATAGCGGCCTGACGGTGCAGGAGATACCCGACATCAATCTCCTGTCCGAGTTCGAGGGCTTGATCAATCCGCCCAAGCTCACCGAGCCGATTCGGTTCTCGGTCTCCCGGTACATGAAGCTATGGCGGCAACTGCGCCGGTGGACACAATTCCGCGAGAACTGGCTGCGCTACGCGGCCTACCTGGATTACGTCGAGCGCCTCGAGGGCGGCGAGTCGATGAAGAGCATCGGCTACGGCGCGGCGCGCAGGGACATGGTCGACGCGGTCAAGGACGGCAAGGACCAAGCCGCGTTGCTGGCGCGCGAGCTCGTCGGTGATTACGGAGCCATTTCTCACTTCGGCCGGGGCATCCGGCGATCGATGATCCCGTTCTATTCGTGGATGGAGATCAACACCAAGCGCTACTGGCGCTTCGGGATCAACGCTTTCGACCAGGGCGTTGGCCAGGGCTTGCGGACCACTGGCCTGCTTGGGGCCACCCTGGGCCTGCGCACGAGCGTCTATCTCGGGATGCGTATGATGACGCTCTACGCGCTCGTTCAACTCTGGAACAATCTGGTTTTCGGTGACGAAGAGGACGAGATGCGGGTCGAGGACCGGGTCCGCCTACACATCAACCTCGGGCGCGCCGAGAACGGGGACATGCGCACGGTGCGCTTCCAGGGTGCGCTCAGCGACTTCCTTGGCTGGATCGGGTTCGACGATGCGGTTGCCGGGATCGTCCAGGTTGAGAACGGGCGAGCGACCTGGGGAGAGGTGGTCGAGACGATGGCCAAAGCCCCGGTCAACAAGATCGCATCCGGTATAACCCCCGTGCTCAAGATGCCGATCGAGCAGGCGACCAAGCAAACCTACTGGCCGGACGTGTTCCGACCGCGCCCGATCCGGGACAGGGGGCGTCATGCGGCGCGCCTGTTTTCGGTCGAGCACGAGTATGATGTGATCTTCGACCGCCCTTCGCGTGGTTTCGGCCGCTCGATCCCGGAGGCCTTGATCTCGCGGCGTAGCGTCACCGAGAACGCCTACACCAGGATCAGGGGCTTGGGATTCGAGTTCATGCGCCGGCGGCGTGGCACCGAAGGATTCTCGACATTGAGTACCGACCGCTCGCGGGCCATGCACAGATGGCGGCTCGCCCTGAAATTTGGCGACACCTCGGCTGCGACGACGGCCCGGAAAGAACTGAGGGAGCTCGGCGTGACCGGCGAGGACATCCAGGGCCTCAAGAAGCGCGCGCGCCCGCTCGGGCCGGTTCCGATCAGGTTACGCGCCGCTTTCAAGCGCACCCTGACCGAGCGCGAGCGCCAGTCGCTGGACCTGGCGAATCGGTTTTACCGTGAGACCTTCCAATGATTTCCGCCGCCGCCGCGATCTTGGTCGCCGGACTGGTCTGGCAAGTCACGCATGTCCACGGGCTGAAGTGCGCGAAGGCGGAGACCGTCGAAAAACACCTCCAATCGCGATACGGCGAGGCCCGGGTAAGCCTCGGTGTCACCACTGAGGGGTTGCTAGTCGAGCGGTGGGAGTCGCTCGAGAGAGGAACCTGGACGCTTCTATTAAGGACCCGTGACGGCAAACTCTGCGTTATAGGTGCGGGCACGGGATGGCGCACCATCCCCCTCCGACTGCGCGGTACATCGGTGTGAGCCCCGGGTCCGATGAACGCTTCATCGAGTACGAAATCGGATACCTGCTCTTACAGGAAAGACAACGTCTGAAAATGGGCCTGAGAGCCGTGGCCCCAAAAATAGAAATGAGTTTTGTCAGCATATATGGCTGGGAAATTGGTCGCAATTTTCCTGCTACCCTTGCTCGCCTCGGCCTATGGTGTGGTGCCTACGATTTGGTTGCTGAATTGACCATCCGCCGAAAAGATGGCTCAGTTATCTATTCAAAGGAGTTGTGATGAACAGCAAGCTCAAGACCGTCACGGATGGGCTCGCAGCCGCGAAGCACACCGTCTCGATCGCGATCCTGGCCGGCGCGGGCATCGTCAGTGTCACGCTGATCTACGCGCAGGTTGCGGCGAACGAAGAGAAGGCCGTCGAGAACGAGACGAAGATCGAGGCCATCAAGCAGACGCTCCAGGAGGTCCGTACCGATCAACGGGTTATCATCCAGCGCATCGACAGCGGGGAGGAGAACGACAAGGACTTCCGCAACACCACGACGCGCGCGCTCGAGCGCATCCTGGATCGCGTCTCCACACCGAGGGAGCCGACACGATAATGGGCATCATTGACCGAACAGGGCGCGTTCTTTTCTCCGACGATGAAATCCGCTCGCGCGGCAACGGCGAGATCAGGCTGGCGAGCGGGTTCGCCGAGCATCTGATCGAGCTTCGTCTGGCCTTCGGCGAGCCGATGTCTCCCACCTCGTTCTGTCGAGACCCGGACCATAACAAGCGCGAGGGCGGACATCCGTCGAGCGCGCATCTTACCCACAATCCGCGATGGCTGGACGATGACGGCGAGCCGCTGGGCACCTTTGGGCTCGATGTGGCGATCCAAAATAGCGGCTATCTGGCGCGCCTCTGCAATGCAGCGTACCGGCTCGAGTGGTGCGTTGGTGTCAATTTCAACAAGCACTTCATCCATCTGGACAAGCGTGTGCTATACACGACAAACGAAACCGTTGTTTTGTTTGGGTATTAAGGAGAGGTAACATGGAAGAAGTTGAAGCAGTGAACTGGTTCATGTCGGCTTGGACTTGGATCACCACTGGCGATATGGGGGCCTGGGTCTCCGTCATCACGATCGTGGTCACGGCTGCGAACGCCGTCACGATGATTTTCCCGAGCACAGCGAACAACGCTTTCCTGAATGCCGTGCTTAAAATCTTGAACTTCTTGGCGGTCAACGTCTTGAAGAACAGGAATGCTGACGAAAGCAAAGACTGATGTGGGCAACAATTTTCGGCATTCTGTCGAAAGGCTTGGCCGTCCTTAACAAGCTCCTGCCTTCTTGGGAATGGAAGGGTGGCCAAGCCTCGGAGAGGGCCCGTCAATCGAAGGAGGCCGCCGATGATCGTGCGGAAATGGATGCCGTCCCTGCTCCTAGCGAGCGCGATGTGGTTGACAGGTTGCGCAAGCGCGGGTTCTGACCGGGTCGCGACGCCGCCTCTGCTCGACTACTCAGACCAAGTCCAACAGCACGCCGCGAGCGAGCTCGAATCCTTGGGGCCGCCCTGCGCGAGAGACGCGGTGTTTGGCGGCTGCTCTGCGATCAAGCGCTTCGTTCTCGATTACGCTTGGATCAGGGACAAGATTCGGGCGGCAAAGCCATGACCGGTTACTGGGCGCTCCTTATCCTTCCGTGGGCTCTGCTGGCCGGCTGGTGGTTCAGAGTCCGGGGCGGCGGCGGGGGTGTCCCCTACCTGCCCCGCATTATCCGCCTGGTCGTCTGGGCTTTGCTGATGACCGTCCCGATCTGGTGGCTGGCCCCGTGGTGGGCCGCACTTCTGACCGTGCTGGCGGTCGCCGGGGCGACCAGCCTCGGCCATGGTGATTTCCTGGATTTTTCCATGAAGGGCAAAGGCGACCCCGACGAGTTGATGGCTCCCCTGGCCGACTATATCACCGGGGAGCGCTCCTCCTTCAGGCACGATTTTATTGGAATGGGACTCACAGGGCTGCTCTACACGCTTGTGCCCGGGATCATCGCCGGCTACTTCGCAGGGCCCCTCTGGCTCCTGTGGTGCTCTGTGGGGCTACTCAAGGGGGTCTCCTATGCGATCGGATACAGGTTTGCCGTGCCTGAACTCGGCATCGAGCCCACTGTGCTTGGGGAATACCTCACCGGGTTTTCGATCGTGTTGGCCACCGGCCTGCTATGGTATTTTCTGAGCGCGCAGCCGTTCTAACCTGGTCTCCGCCAGTTTCTTATGGTGCGCAACCTGGCGTTTCAGTTTCTCATTTTTTTCTCTGATATCGCTCATACGGTAATCTTTCCAACCGCGATTGCAATAATTATCGGCCATGGCGCTGGGTTCTGTCAGTTGCTTATCGACGTATCGAGCGCAACCATGGCTTCCGCCGGTTTCCACCCACGTCGGATCAACGCCGCACTTACCAAAGAGACGAGGCCAGTGAAGTATTGCGTCTGCGCCATGCTTTTTTTCGGCATGGCGCATCCAATCACGTAGTTCCGGCTCGGCGTCTTTATCGTAGCTCGGAGGTTCCCAACCTTCGGGGGCGTCGATGTGCCAATGGAAGCACCATGCGCAGACCCCCTTGCGAAGTTCGATACTCTCGCTCATCGTTCCATATCCCCCGCGGCCTCGTGGCATTCCTGCCAAGCCTTCATCCACCTCTCATCGGCGCTGACGAACCGGTTGGCCCCGGCCTCGTTCATTGCGAGGTAGGCGTGCGGGTCACTCTCCCGGACCATTTCCGCCCTGACCGAGCGGAAATAGGGTTCTGCCGAGTCGAAGTTAGAAATAACGTTGCCGTTACCGGCGTACAGAACAACCCTCTTTTGATAAGGCTGTTTTCCGGGTTCCGGCGGGTGCACGCCGCTTTCCGCGGCTTCGGCGGCGTGCGTCGCAGGAAGAGAGGCCTGCTCGGGCAGTGCCTCCCCACCGCCCGCCTGTTCGGGTACGGGGTCGCGGTCCTGCTCGGCGGCCTGGGTATTCCCGGCAGGGGGGGGCCGTTCGGGACTACCTTTCGCCGCCGGTTCTGTCTTGTTCTCCGGTTCATCGTCCGATGTCCGGTCTGTCTCCTCCCCCTCCCCCTCTGTCTCGTCACCGATATAGCCGGTCGTCAACCGCCGGTGCTCGGCCTCAGTGTCGTGCTCCAGGTAGTCTTGGCGCTGCGGCCGCGGCGGCTTGTCGACCGTGGTGCGGTCGTACTGTTCCTCGTCTCGGCGCATGTAGGTTTCCATATCACTGGACATGGGCAAGCGTTTGGCCAGGCGGTGGATCACCGTTTTGCGCGCCATTTGACCCCACCATGTGACCCATGGCCCCGACTTGGCGGAACGGCTCACGGCGCGCGCCTTCTCTATCTCTTGGAGCGACATATACTCGCGCTCGACGGTTCCATCTTTGAGCCTGGCGATGGCGTAGGCGCCAATGGCTTTGCCGCGTTCACCCATTGCGGGCTTATGGGAAATTCTCTCGTCGTCTCCTAGTTCGTAGTCGAAGGCGTCGTTTTCATAGACGACGTGGGCGTGGACGCCGGACAGTTCCCCGGAATTGCGCATTTTCTTTAGGACGCCGTAGATCATCGGCATGTAGGTTGCGTTCTTGCCAAAAATCGCCAGGGCGCATTCCCGACCATCGGGCAGAAGGCCGTCTTGCGCTGCTTGGAGACAGGCGGCGAAGAGCGAATTTCGGTTGCAGTTGTAGAGATCGGGGTTCTCATTGACCGCGGTCAGAAACACCCGCTTGAACTTGTCTATAGAGATGTGGTCGGGCAGAACCTTCACGATCTCGCCATCCATCTGGTCGACCTGTTGGCGCATCACCTCTTTGGGGCTCTGCGTTTTCGCCACGGCTTTATTCATTGGACTGTCCTTTCCTCTGTGATTTCAATCCCCGCCACGTCCTTGTAGAACGAGGGCTGCGACTTCACCGCCCGTTCCAGGGCCTCGGCGACGTAGGGCTGTGCGCACAGGGCTCTCAGGTACTTGACCGGTATCTTGGTCGGGTCTGTGATCTTCACTACCGTGCGCGTTCGGAACGACTTGGCGCGGCCGCCGTGGGCAGACTCGACCCGGGCCGGCGCTGCCGCCCTATGTGCCTCTCGTTCGGCCTGCTTTGCGCGGTCGACGGCCTGCTCGGCGGCCATCTGGCGCCCTACTACATCGCCGCCGGTCTCTTCCTTGGCCGCGCGTTCCTTGGCCTCGGCGTCTGCCTGGGCCTTGCGCGCGATCGCCTCGGCTTCGCGCTGTTTCGCTTCCTGCTCGCGCGCTCTGTCCTCGAGCCACGGCTTGAGCAAAGCCTTAATGAGGTCGCCGGCTATCTCGATGGGGCGCTTTTCCGGGTTGTAGCGCTGGTCGGTTTTGGCCGCGCCATCGAGCCAATACTTCTTGGCGTTTTTCCGCGCGGCATCGACTTTCTTGTACTGCGCCCTCAACTGATCGAGATAGTCGCCGGCTTTGACGGCTTCCTCCGCGGTCAGAATTACAGGGCGTTCGTTGGCCCATAGGTTGGCGTTCTCGATTAGCTCGCTGGTGCGCGCACTCAACTCGTCGAATGCCGCTTCCTCGTCTGGGGGGAAGTTGTCGCCGATGCCGCGCTCAGGCGGCTGTGTCGTCGTCTCGGACATCTGGCACCTCTCCTATTCTTAGGGTTAGGGTTTCGCCGTCGACCGCCGCCCTCACGGTCTTGCCATCGTCCAATAGGGCGGCAATCAGTGAATTTTCGGACCGGGGCACGTAGCCGACCACCATGCCGTCAATTAAAACTTGGACGGCCTTGTCGTCGTACTTGTTGTCGGCCTCGCGCCGGAGCGTGACGAGATTGCCGACCCCGGCGTTGGCGACCTTCTCCTTTGCGCCACGCTGGAATCCTATGCCGACGATCTTGGTCCAGATGTCGCGGCCCTCGGATGTTTCGTCACTCAACTCGTCACTCATGATGGGCTCCTAAAAGATTGGTTTCATCAAATCGACTCGGAAATAGGCGGCCGGGGTGGCTGCATCCAAGCGATCCGGATCGTACAGCCGGAGGTGCGCGCGATCAGCGGTCAGATAATCGTACTCGCCTCGCGTGATCGGTTGCCCGGAGTTCCAGACCTTCAAGGCGTCGACTTCCGAGCCGTCGATCTCGCCCTTGAGGTGCGGATACCGATCACATGACGCCTCCCACGGATGGGGCACGCCGCCGATGGTACAATGGCAGGTTTGATGGATGCGGGCTGGAACCCAGGGGCCACCGCGCCGCTGGCGAACGCGGAAGAGACCGATTTCGGGATTTTCGACGCCGCGCGCGCTCATGTGTCCGCTTTCGCCCGCCCGGACATCGCGGTCGCAACTTTTTCAATAAGATGCGGGGGCGTATCCGGGTGTCCCAACCAGTCAAACAAGGCCTTTGCCGAAATCACGACCTGAGAGTAGCCATCTGCGGTTGGTACGCCGCAAGCCGCAATCCGACCCGCTTGAAGTTCCGGCCACAATTCATTCTTTTCCAAATTAAACTGGGCCATGAACGACAGGAGCGGGAACAGCACAGAGGCCGGGTCTTCCTTCATCGCGTCTCCCGCCTCGTTCGGGGTCATTTCGTAAAAGCCTTCCGGCGCGTCGTCTTCACTCATCTATGTCTCCCTCCCTCTGGCTAACCCCCGCCCGGCAGGTGGGCACCTGTGGTGTCCGGGCGGGGGGCCGGCCAGTGCGCAGACCGACACGGCGAGACTACTAAAAATTCGTAATGCCTGTCAACGAAAATTTCGTTTGCTTCTCACCCACCGATTCCGGTAGGGTGTCCCTCCCCATGTCGAAGAAAATCATCAAATCGCTGGGCGGTGTCCAGGCAGTGGCGGCACATCTAAAGGTCGCGCCGACCACCGTTTACTACTGGAAACAACAAAACTACATCCCGATCAAGCGCCAGCCGGAAATCCTCTCCCTCGCGAAAAACCTGAACATCGCCCTCGACCCCGCCGACTTCGTGAACACCGGAGAGGATTCGGC
>SDBT01010104.1_pt1 | contig 15270 bp, 18 predicted proteins | sample 2277101 | NCBI WGS metagenome assembly SDBT01 (sample SAMN10404973, study PRJNA504765) | marine sediment metagenome | isolation source: marine sediment core GS10_PC15, 103 cmbsf | place: Arctic Ocean: Southern Knipovich Ridge | collected 2010 | reverse complement strand
GTCACCGCAGGCCCACGGCCTTGTGCTGAACGGAGTTCACGACTAGATCCTTCGTCAGATAAAGTTGAGTCAGTGACATTTCAGAGTCTCCTTAATTTTGTAACCTAATATTCCATTTTCTATTCAGATCATCGATCTGAGCGTGTGAGCCGGTCAGCAAGCGCCGGCGCTTTGCGTCAAGTTTAGAGATCCACACCAACCGCGATCGCGATCACATCATTCACGCCGTCGAAGACGGGAAGAACCTGGATCTCGGCTGTGTTCTGTTCGCCCTGGCCGCTGTCGCCTGATGGAATGTTGACGACACCTTCATCAACCGTGATCGTGATGTGCTTCGGCGGAACGTTTATGTCAGGCCATCGCGTGCCGTCCTGTTGGATCTGTCTGATCTCGATCACAACATCATTCGCATCGATCGCCAACACACCAGGTCCGAACGTGTCTAGGACCAGCGCGTCTTTGGTTCTGATTCTGATCGTCGGCTGATAAGTCTGAATCGCTTTGAATTGTGGATTCGGCAAGCCCTTGTCACTTGGATCGCTGGTCAGATCGAAGCCGAAGTCAACTGTCACTTCTTCCAGATCCGTGACCTGAACGCCGTTGATCGAAACACAGCCAAGCGTGTACTTGTTCACCAGGCCAGGCGACGCCGGCAAGGAGACACTATTTGTCACGATCCAAGGATGAACGATCCCATCAGGCGACAAGTTGTGAGCGATCAAGTCGATCGTTGCTGGCGCGTTGTTTGGAATGTTCAAAGAATCGGCGATCAACAATCCCGATGCGCTTGCAACTCTGACGTGAGTTGCGCCGGCCGTCCTGGTTCCCTTGTTCTGGATCTGTCGCATATAGCGATCGACCTTTGTGGAGAATGACAAGAACGGACCTTCGGCCCCATCCAGAATCGTTCCAAGAATGACGCCAAGTTCAGAAGATGTGAACCTGTAGGTCGGATCGTTGATCATCCTGGCGACGAATGTTGGGCTGATGTCACCATCTGTCGCGACGTGCATATCATCATTGCCCAGCTCAAGATTGTCGTCAGACACTCCAGAGATCAGACCGTTATCGGTATCGACAGCGTAAATTGTGAAACGTCGCATTATGCGATCCTCTCAGTTTTGGTTCCCTTGATTGCGTTGAATTGGCGTTCTCGACTTGCCCTGACAACCTTCCCTAATTTTATGCCTTCTTGCGGATGAAGCGCCGTAAGCTCGGCCGCCTTGTCGTGATCTCTTGTGTTTTTCTTGAATGGGAATAAGTAACGCGTCCCCTTCAAGTTTACGGTTGCTCGCTTTGAAGTTCCTGAAACACGTTGCTCCTGCAATACCACGCGCTTCAAATCACCGCTGAACACAAGTGGAATTGAGTGACCGAATAGCGCCCGCTTTCGCTTGTTGTATTTCTTCGATCGCGGCCGATATGTATCCGGCCCGCGATATCGGAAATGTGCAGAAGCATCGAAGTGATTCGGCAACATGTTTTCATGCCAGAATTCGCCAGCTTCGATCAGCGCGCGCTTCTGGATCGGCTTTCGCCTGGTCACAAGCTGCTTGATCGTTCCGCCCCTGGTTTTTACTTTGGCGCTGGCCATTAGGTTCCCCATCGACATTGAAGGCCCATGACTTGAGTTGGCCCCCATTTCAATTCATCAACTTCTTGCGCTCTGACTGGACCTTCAACGACAACGATATCAGTGAGATTCAAAAACGAATCGTCACCGCTGATCAGTTCCATTTGTTCAATGATGACACCTACATCGCCCGATACTTGAAGGCGATTGTCAGCATCCAGCTCAAAGTTATTTCCGAAGAAGAACCACATTTGAAGCGTGCCGTCATGTTCATAGCTGTCGTGTGCATCCTTCGCAGCATGGAACCCGGCCGGTATGGTATTCATCACAACACAGAATGGAAGAACGTTTTCCCAATTGCCGTCTTCTGGTTCATCGAGTTGTTCCAGGAAGATCGAAAGCGCCGCCAGGTCAGGCGTCAGAGCTTCGCGAAGCGCCTGCCAGCGCGCAGTATTTGCGATCAGCGTCCTGGCTGAATCAAGCGGTCCAAGAATGGGGCCTTCGATGATTGGCATTAGAATCGGCGCGTCTTGCTACCTGGCGCTGATATATCCTTCCTGATGTGCCTGACGATTCTGAGAATCGCGCGGCCAACTGTTTCCTTCTGGATTCTTTGAACGACTGATTCACGTCCAAAGATTTCAATCTTATCGCCTTTGCTGACTTTTATGATCGGAGCTGATCCGCCAACCTTGTCCACGACAACGACAGCAACATCAACTTCACTTTCGCCCATCTGTGTATCTTCGATCGTTCCAAACTGTTCAGCGAAGATCACTGTTGTAGTGATGTCCGCTGAACCTTTTGGCTTATAGATGCAAGGTTCACCCTGCGCCAGGATTTGCTGCTGGTGCGCTTCGTCCATTTGTTCTTCAAACCCTGCCATCGATCTACCTCAAAACACCAAGCGGCCGGCCGAGCCAGGAAGGGACGACCGGCCGCATTGGAGCAAGTTGACTTTTAGAACTAGGCTAAGACAGCCGTGATCTTCTGAGCCGCAGCGTCAAGAAGAACCTTCTCATCGGTGTCCATCCGGTTACGTGCGATGTCCGATCGTTTGGGCTCATCGCGATACGTTTCGACCATGCCGCCGATCGTTGAACCGTCTTCGCCCCAATGGAACGTTCGGCCCCAACAGGCTTCGCGCGGATCGTCGGTCAGTGCAACGCGGGCAAGTGTCGCGCTCTGATCGGCGAAGATTGACGACAGGATCGGAGTGGCCGCCCCTTCGTTGGCAGTGTTACGCCGGCTGCCAGTGACAATAACGCGATCGAGACCAAACACGTCAGCCAGAACTTGCTGATTGATCCCGGCTCGTTTCGGATCGTCTCGGCCTGAGAATTTGATACGCTCGACAATTTCGTCAACATCCTTCAAGTGCTGGAACTGCTTCCAGGTGATCGCCAACACGTTCGGGATCAATCCCGTTCGATCGAAGATTGCCAAATTAGCGTTCTTCACATCAACGATCGGCGTCGCCTGTGCGGCATCGCTCCAGACGAAGGCGGCCGCGTTCGTGTTAGTGATGGCAAGAGCCAGCGCAGCGATTCGCTTCTCATAGTTTCTGACGACAACGTCACGCGCTCGCATTGCTGCAAGCTGTTCAGCGTCGAAGAAGTCTGCGAACATTTCCGACTCGCGATCATCGATGGCTTCTTCAAAGCCATGTTCGACGGTTGCGAAGTTCAGAGTGTCGAAGCGCCCTTCACCGCGATTATAGGAAGCGCCCGGAGCGCGTACTGATTCCTGATCGCGGAGCATTTCGGCCAGCTTGATTCGGCCGAACGTTCCGGCCTGCTTCATCGTTTCGATCACCGGAAAAAGTGACAGGCCGATGAAGCCGAGCTGATCCATTTCCAGATCGAATTCCATGAATGAACTTGCCAGGTCCGGTCGGAGTGTGGCAAGACTTGTGCTTGGAGTGGTCATATTGATTTCCCTTCAAATCTGATTTGTGGTCTTGTTGTTTACCTTCTTCTTTTCGGCCTGGTGGCCTTCTCTTTTTCTTAGGCGCTGTCGCCTTTAATCTTTGGTCAGGTTTACGGAACGACAACTGGCGAAGCCGCTACCATCACTTCGATCCAGTCGAGATCATTCGCCGACGCTTCAAACGCTCGGCCAACGGGGAACGCCCCTGATGCTGACGTGCTGACCTTGCCGGCCGCTGCTGTGAAGACTTCGGCCCCGACCGCAATGGCGACCAGTGCAATCATCTTCTGAGTGCCGGGCTTGGTGCGAAGATGGACAGCGACGGGAGTTCCAGCGACAGCCGCAGGAACTTCATTCCGAACCGTTCCGATCCAATCGGTATCGGCCAGAACCGCCAGAACCAACAGGCCCGCCGCCAGCTTGACGCGCGAGTGTGCCGGAATGGCAATGTCGGTCAGAAAAGTTTTGTCTCCGGTATCATTGACGCTTGACATAAGTTTTTTCCTTATTCCTTTTGGAATTGAATTTCAGTTCACGTTCTTCGATCGATCCTTCATCGCGTCAACGATTATGCTGATCGACGTTTTCTCGGCGGATGAAGCACATTGTGATTTGCGATATATGCCTGATGAAGATCGGGGTTCTTCTTGACCACTCGCTTCACAGCCTTGGCGCGATTGCCGCCCGTCATCTTGAGTTCGGCGTTCACGGCTTCTTCCCAATCGTGCGCCGCGTCGCCGCTGTACGGGTCGGCCGCTTCTTCTTGGCCTTCTTCAACGCCGCGCTTCGGTGGGGCGGTCTTTGCGCCGGCCGCTTTGGCCTTTGCTGTTTCGGCTTCGGCTTCGGCTTCAACCTTGGCCTTGTTGGCTGTTTCCAGCTCGGCCTTCAACGTCACATTGTCTTCGGCTTGTTGCTTGATGTGTGCGTCCCTGGCAACTTCGACCGTTGCGCCTGCCTTGAGCTGGGCAACGATGAAGCTGTCGGAAGCACCAGGGCAAGCCTGCGAAAGTTCATCGACTGTCGCTGCCTTTGTGGTGGTTTCCATCTGCGAATCTCCTGGTTCGGGCTGAGTTTTATCGTCGCCGCCAGGCCCGCTCTGGACAGCTTCATCGTGATCGGACTGTTCGATCAGTTCCGATTTGATAATTTCAGATTGCTTCGTCACGTTCCAATCCTTCGGCCAACTCGCAAGGCCCTGGAGCCCTGTGAGAAGCGCCGCTTGCTGTGGCCCGATCGATAGGGTCTGACTACCGATCTCCAGCGCGAACGCTTGAGCGCCGGCTCTGGCCTTGGATCGCGAAGCCTTGACGACTCGATCGATCGCCTGGTCAAATGTTTCGACCTTGTCGATCAGATTCATCTTCTTTGCATCAGCCGCCATGAAAACGCGGCCGGTATTTAATGCCTTCGCTTCGGCCATTGTGAATCGCTCGCTTCTGACCAGGCCCTTCAAGAATTGATCGTTGACCTTGTTGATTCGCTCCTGAAACATTTCGATCTGTTCATCAGTGATCTTCGTTCCAGGGAATCCGGCGGCCTTCATTTCGCCGGCCTGAATCACAATGACCTTGATCCCTTCCTTGCTCGCGAGTTCTGAAAAGTCGTGAATCACCGCGAAGGTTCCGATCGATCCAACGTGTGCCATTTCATTGGCGCTGATAAAACTTGAACCGCTCAAGATCCAGAACGCCGCCGATGCGCCAATATCTTCGATGAAGGTATGAACTGGCTTGACCGCTCTGGCTGCAATCACATCGTTGGCAAGTTCAAACGTGCCTGGCACAGCGCCGCCTGGTGATTCAACGTGAAGAAGTATCGCCTTGATCGACGTGTCTTTCATTGCCGCCCTGACCTGGCGTCTGATCTCGACTGTTGAAGATCCATTTGAAAAGCTCGACACTTGTTTCATCAATGTCCCGTGTACGTTGATGATCGCAACATCCTTGAAGACCTTGAACGAAGCACGCTCGCGGTCTTCATCGTGATCGTGAAGACGCGATTCGATTTCCAGGGAATTCAGATCCAATTCCTGACGTTCGATATTTTGCGTTTGCAAGTGACGGCCGAGATCCATATTCATAAAAGAATTGTGCATCGCCCGCGCGATGTCTGGAACGATCGCCCATACACAAAAGTATTCTTCGATGTAAGGAGCCAGGCGAAGCTGAACGTCAACTTTAATTTGCTTACTCGCCATCGTCTTCTCCTTGGCCCTGTGGGTTGTTCGTCGGGTTACTGGCCTGGCGACTGGTCGAATTGATCTGGCCAACCGTCAGAAGATCCCGCCAGGTGATTTCCTGTTCTGGATCTTTGATGTCTTTGTTTACTTCTTCGGCCTTCGTTATGGCTTTGGTGATCAGGATTCCATTGTCTTCAACGATCTCGGTTGACACGTCATCCCAATTCTTGCCGAGTTCAGCCTGGAGCCCGCGCGGGCTGACCTGGTTGCTCTTGATTCGCTCGGTGTTTGCCTTCGCATCTTTGGACGGCTCGATATAGGGCCAGCTCGGCTTATGCCAGATGTGCCCCAATATTTTGATCTTGTCTTTTTCGAGCGCTGCCTTTAGCGCCGGATCTTCATCCATCCATTGACGGACCTTGAATCGATAGATCGGTGAATGAAATTGATCAACTCGCTTCCTCTGCTTTCTTCTGAACCCGCGCTGTGCCTGGTTCTCAGCTCCGCGATAGCCTGAGAAGTTCGTTTCACTTGCGTCCATCAGAACTTCAACCAGGGGAAGCCCTAGATTCAAACCGATAATTTGAAGGATCAGTTTGACGTGTTGGAAGAATTCCGCGTTGGGTACACTTGGACTGAACCCGTTGGCCTTCACGCCGACAGGTAGACGCCGCATCATGCCAGGCGTCAACTTCTCATCGACTTCGACGGAGCCGTCAGCTTTCGTGTTCTGAGTGCGTTCGCCAAGCTGGACATCAGGTCCAGTCGTTGGCGCGTTCACATCGGTTTCAAGGAAGATGGCCATGCAAGAAACGATTTGAGCCTGAACCACTTTCGCGAAGTTCAAATCTTCAAACATGCCCAACAGATCAAACACCGGAACGAAAGCCGAGACGCCGCGCGTCTGAGTGATTCGTTTTGCATCGTAAATTTGAAATACCTGGCGATGGCCGTCAGCGTCTCGAAAGTTCCAGACGTTCATATCGGCCAGCCGCTTGGGGCGGTGTCGGCTTTGCTGCTTCGTCCAGTGCAACTTCATGCGCTTTCGATTGCTGTCAAGTTCGACGCCGTGAATGATCTGATTCGATTTTGTTCTTCGATTGTTGCGAACGCCAGAAGGAGTTCGAGCGCGATCAGCTTCCAGTAGTTTGATCGTGCCGTTCTTCTGGCCGCCGGCCCATTGATCACCGTCAACAAACGCCGCGCGACAGACGGCCCATTCCATATCATAAAATTGGTGTTCGCCCTGGCTGTCGCACAAGTCAGGATCTTCGGCCCATTCCTTCCAACGTTGCGCCAATTCCTTATCGATTTCATCCTTGCCCGTTCGTACGTCGAGCGTGAAGCCACACTGAATAATATTTTCACAAGCGCGATCGACCATCTGGCCGACTACGCCGTCATTGCGATCCATGTCCCTGACAAACTCAATCACCTTGAAGAATTTGTTTTCAACGAAGTAGTGATCATCAGCCGTTCCGTCGAGCCCTGTACGTGATCGACGCCAACGGTTTGAAGTGGCCGCGATATAGTCTTGACGGATTTCGTTATAAACGTCCGTCACGTTCTCATCGGATTGGCCTGGTGTTGATCTGCGACTTCGGCTCATCGTCTAAAGTTCTCAAAGTTGGCTTTGGTTACACTCGGCCCGCTGGTTGTCACATCCTTCGCATCGATCCAACTCGACACGGTTTTCAGTTCTTCAAGATGATTGCTGACCTGGTGTTGAAATTGCGACTGGCCTTCCTGGACAAGCGTGTTCAATCGAAGGATCAAGATCCTGTTGATCGTTTGGAACTTCTTCGCCTTCGATACGGAATTGTCTTCGCCGTAGCTGGCGTTATCACCGTGACCGATCTTCAATTCCTGGAGCGTCGATGCGCCGTTGAACTCTGCCATAGCCGCGAACTATAAACCGCTGACGCCGCGATCTGAGCCGGCAAGCGCCGGAGCCCTGTCGGGTTTTTCGGGTTTTTCGGGTTGTTCGGGTTGTTCGGGTTGTTCGGGCTCTGGCGTGCTGCGATCGCAGAACCACGCCTTCACAGGGCTCAAGCGGGGAAAACGCCGGCCAGGTCTGCTATACTTGGCGCCGATATGAAAAACGACTTCAACAACTCGTCAGACGACCAGGCCGCCAGCCTGTTCATCAACACGACAGAAGATGAAGCCGTTGATCACTGCCCTATCTGCAACTCGCCGCTTCCACCTGGCGCACAGACTTATTTTGATTGTGTGAAGTGTGCGGCCGACTGGAAGGAAATTCCAGACGATGAGCTGATCGCTCTTTAATCCTTTGGTTTCCTGGTGACGACCAGGTCAATACCGCAGCCCGGTTCTCTCCACAAATTGACCGGGCTGTTTTTTTGCGCGGATCAACCGATCGAATTATCGACGGTGTGTTCTACCTTCAAAGTGAATTTGAATCCTGAATTCGTTTCAAACAGATACAGGATCTCATAAATTTCGGGGCCATCGGGGAAATTGGTATCGGCAACGGGATCTTCAAAATTCATTCCCTGAATCGTTTCGTCTGGATCAATGATCCCATACCTGACATCTTCGATCGGTGGATCGTGAATCACATCGGCAAGAGTCAGACCAGTCGGCCCGCTGACGTTCAATCCGTCTGACTTCTTGCTGACCGTTCGATTGATCGAAGTCATGTTTGCTTCGGTGATATCAGATCCGTCATCGTGCTTCACTCTCGCGAGCGGAATGATTCCAGAATCTTCGTTGCCGTTGCTTTTGATTAGTGTGACTGTCATATTGTTTTTCCCTTCGTTGCTCCAGGAATGAAGACCTTCGACTTCGTGATTCCTGGTCTGAATGTTTTGCCTTGCGTTGCACCTGGAACGAACGTCACTTGATGCCTGATCAGTTGGAATACGCTCGCCTGTGTTGGGCCTGGCGTGTAGACCGTTGCCTGTGTCGCCCCCCCTAGTGGCTTGACCGTCGCCACAATCTTCGGTCGGAATACTTTGGCCTGTTTAATTCCTGGCGTGAAGACGTTCCCTTGTGTTGCGCCTGGAACGAAGATCGATCGACGCCTGATCAATTGTGAGATTATACTTTTCGTTGCTCCCGGAATGAAGATCCTTGCTTGCTTCACAAAGACGCCGATGTGTGGAGCCGGTTTAAGAACAGTTATAGTCGGAGTGACAAGATAATTGTCGAGCAGGATTCCAACTGACCTTTGAATTCTGAACTGTATCGTGTCGCCGTCGTTTACATCGTCGCCAACAATGGTCAGGCAGAATTCACATTCAATATATGAGTCTGTGAAGGCGGGATAATTGCATGTCCCGGTATTTGGATTGCCTTCAACCAGATGGCCGTTAGTGTTGTCTGCCCATACAACGAACCCCAATGGTGGACCGATGATTCCTTCGGTCGAATCATCCTGGTGATCATAGAACGCTGTCAGGGCTGGCTTGACAACTGTGTTTAGATTGTTGATGACGACATACCCGCCCCCGTTTAGATTCCGGCGCAGCCTGACGGCTCGGTTTCTCTCGTTGCCCGTCACCATCGTCATTATGAATCGTAAACGAAAAACCGTATCAACAAGCTGCGAGAAGTTTGTGTTGATCGGTGCGATGTTCGTAGCGCCGCCACCGAGATCAGGCAACGACTCCACACCATCATCATTCCTTCCAATGAATGAATGCTGATTGTGAATCTGCACCCCTGGGTGCATACCCATTGTCATTAGGCATTCTCCCCGCCAGGATAAGTCAATCCGCTAGGCATGTCCGTGTCGAACGCCGCGATCAACATAATGCGGCGATAGTTTTCAAGGTCCGTCCAGTAGCCCCACTTCACCGCAGAGAAAGGAATACCGCGATCAACTCTGTCGGTGAGTGTCTCTGGCCCCCATCCGCTTTGCCATCGGCCAAACTCGTTGATGAAGTAGACGTCACCGAAGACCGTGGGCAGTGCTGACTCAAAAACGTCGGCGGTCATCACCACATCGACTTCTTGATCCTGCATATACTGGAGAATACAAACGATGTCCTGGTCAGGAGCGTCTTCTGGATCTGGATACTCAAGATTGCTCGCGGTTCGATACCCGTTTGGCTGACTGACATCAGCGTAGTAGATTCGCCAACGGACATCAGGGTTGCGGGGATTTTGAGCAAAGCCCAAAGGGACGCGCTCAAATTTACGTTCCATCCGGTTTTCAGCGTTCAACTCAAATTCGTCTTTGGGTGTGTAAGTCATTCACTTCGCTCCTGGTGGAATCCAGATTGACGCCGATGTGATCTTCCTGTGATTGACCGGCCGGCCGGCTTCGACGTTTTCAAGCTGTGCTTCGATTGGAACACACTTCTTCAAACACTTCGCAGAACAGACGTAGCCGCCACACGGCCCACACCAGCCGCGAACTTCTCCAGATCCAACAACGTGAACCCAATGAGCGCCGCAATGAACACACTGGCGCGTTGCGCTTTCGATCACGCCCTTGTCTGCATCGTTGATCGTCACAAGGCCCGCTTCGTACTTGCTCACAACTTGCTCCTTCAAAAAAACAGGCCAGCCGTTTAATTGGCCGGCCTGATTGCATCAACGAAAACGCTTTTGAATTTATTCAGTGAATAAGAATGTAGCGTTCGCTGTCGGTACTGCATCACTGATCACCGCGTTCAAACCCAAGCCATTTAGAGCGACGGCCGGAATCGGGATCTCGTGGCCTGGCCTTGGAACCCAACGATATGACTGGCGCTGGTGAACACTGAACTTCAACAGGTCATCACCATAGGTCGGCTCGACACTGTGCGCTTCGCCGGCCGTCGATGTTGGCGACCGACCTTCTGGATCTGTCAGCTTAGTTGGCGTCACAGGCGTTGAAGTTCCGAGATCGGTGGATCTTGACAGATGAAATTTCGTCTGCACATCGGCCGGAGTTGTTTCATATGAGATAAGCAAGTCTTCGAGCTTTGGCCGAAGTGTTGCCGCTCCAACCAAAAGAAGAACCGTCTTCAATGCTGCAACAGGCGCTTCGCCGACTGCGCTGAATACTGAACTCATGGCATATTCTCCGAATGTGGGCTTGAAGTTATCGGCGCAATACTACAGCCAGAACGCTAAGACAGAGCCGCCTGGTCTGACGGCTCTGTCGGGTTTTTCGGGTTTCTCGGGTTGTTCGGGTTGTTCGGGTTGTTCGGGATTATTCGATACAAGCGTCGTCAACCTGTTCAATCAGCCACTTCGCGGCCGCTGACGCCGTGTTCACCAGCTTCCCGCTGTCGAGCCTGGCCCCGGTTGTGATACAGCCGGCCAGGAGTTTTTTCAATCCCTTCTTCCCTTTAGCGCCTAGATCAAGATCCAGATGTGAGATCGTTGGAAGCGCAATTTCCGCGACCGCGAGCCTGATCACTACGCTTTCGATCTTGATGTTCTTCGATACCTTCGGCGATGTTGGGAGCGCCGGCCCCGGTCCAGGATGATCGAGTTTCTTGGATTCTTTTTCTTCGACCTGGTCAACCTGGTCAACCTGGTCAACAGGATCTTCATCGCCCAATTGTACGGCGCTTGGATCTGGATCAGGTTTTCTTTGTGTTGCCTTCTTGCTCCGTTTGGCTTCCATGTTTTGAGTCCCTTCATTTATCTATCGCCGACGTGATAAGGTCGCCCATCAGGAGTCGTCAGCTTCTCCTGTGGCGCTACTCGTTCGATTGACTTGTTTCGGATCGCTTCGATTTCCTCAGACGTTGGAAGGTTATCGACGCCGACCAGGTGAGCGGCAAACGTCAGCAACATATTCACATCCCAATAGTGATTGGCGTTCCCCGTCTGAATCGGAACCCAAATCTTTTTCCCTTTGGTGTTTAGAATTTTGTGTTCGCTTACCATTTGCATTTCATAAACTTCATCGCGAAGCGAGTTCAGTGACCACTTCGGCAACTTCTTAACTTCTCCCGTTTCCATGTCGATGATCTCGATCAGCCCCTTGATCTGGCTCATCAGAATATCTTTGAACCAATTGGAGCCGATGAGATAGAGCTTGACGCCAAGCTGTGCCGCGATCGTTTTTCTTTTCTTGCCTTGCTCCAAGTTACTGACTCGATAATGAAGTGGGTTCCTGATTTCATCGCTTTCAGATTTGCAAGCGATCACGCGTCGCGGATCTCGGAGCGCGAACTTGTAGGCGCGTTGTGTCATCGACGCGTCTTCGTCGCCTTCATCCAGGCCGGTTCCACCTGTGTCGATCGCCAAAACTGTCGGCCGCAATCCGGCCCACTTCTGGCCATCGAATTGGAACACGGTTCCGATCGTTCGATTGTAGAGTTCTTCAAGGAAGTCGCGGCCGTCTTTGAATGGCCCAACCTTGCCGTGATCAATTCGCAAGGATCTAAAATCGTAACCATAGGCGCGGGTTTCATACCAGGCGTGATCTTTTTGAATGTCGGCGGCCGCTATAAGTTTCCCGGTCCACGGTGGAAGGATGCCTGGCGGAATGAACTTTTGAATCTTCGTTTCGATCAGCTTGATCGTGGGGCTTGCAACCTGGAGCTTGAACTCTAAACCGAGCTTACTGTTATATAAGTGCTGCATCTTCGACAGCGAACCCTGCGCGCGGATGTATTCGGGGGCGATGTCATAAAACTTGCGCCATGAACAAGGGAAGCAGCCAAGATGAATCGCGACGTGTTCGCCGTCAGGCTTGGCGCCGGTCTCAGTCCCGTCACAGAACAGCCGCCAGCTTCCAGGCTTGATTGACTTCTTGTTGATCAGTGGCGCGTAGAAGGATTCTCTGACGATCTTTGCCTTGTGCCGCTCCCTGATTTTGAACTGACAGTCTGGACATTCCATCCAAGCCGATTGATTCAACTTCACAGCGCGGGCCTTCGCGGCCTTGTCATTCTTCGCGATGTCTTTTGGATATTCATATTTGAGCGCTTGCAAAGTGGGAATGAAATGTTCAGAACAGCCAGGACACTTCCACCAGGTATGAAGTTGAATGTCAGCTTCGTTGAAGGAGACCGTGATCAGACCGTCTTCGGTTGTTGGCGTGCTGATGTTTACAACCAGGCGCCGATCTTCATAGGTCGCGGTACGCTCGCGGCCGAGACTCACCGCGTCGGATTCCTTGCCAGAGTAAGGCGAAAACTTGTCCACTTCGTCATTGATCACAATCCGCTTCGGATCTGATGCCAGTGAAGTCGCAGATCCAGACCAGCCGAGACTCATCTCGAATCCGTTCTTCAAAAGGATTTCTTCAAGTTGAAGATCCGCCGCTCGATCGCCGATCAGATCCTTCAAGGCTGCCGTTGTTTTGAATAGCGGATGAATTCTTTTTCGGACAATGCCGCGTCCCTTCTTTTCGTTCGGCAACACCAGGAGCATCGGATCGGGATCTGTGTGAGCCTTGTAACCGATGACGCATCTGATCGCTTCTGATACTCCAACCTGTGCGGCCTTCTTGACGGTGAGTTCTGTGATCCCTGGATAAGCGCACAGATTCATAATCCAAACCAGGTAAGGCGCAACCGCGTTGCGCCATCGACCTGAATGGACCGATTGCTGTGGATCTAGGTGACGATGATCTTCGGCCCACTCAGATATTGTCTGAGTCGGTGGGGGCATGAACGCCGCGCGCTCTTGGTGTCCCCAATCAATGCGCTCTGGCTTTTTCAAAACAAGTTGAGTCATTAACTTCCCGGTCCTGATGCTGGTCGATCCGCTTCAACGAGTTTGAGCGGGGGATTCTTCGGCGTTTTTTCCTTTGGCTTCTTATGCTTTGGAACATGATCGCCAACGAAGGCGAAGAACAATTGAGGATCTGATTCAAAGACTCCCCGGATCTGTTCACACTCCAGCGATTCGTATTGATTCCGCTGCCCAACGTCAATGAACCCGCCAAGTTCATAATCGTGGAGCTTCATCTTCATCTTCGGCCGGCCTTCGCTGTCCGTCTTCGCCTGATCTCCTTCGCCTAATACAATCTTCAAGTGTTCCAGTTCGTGATCGATGAGCGCCTTCTTCTTCGTCGCTTTCAGATCCTTCCAGTATTCACCGTCAATAATTAGTTCAGCGTCACCGACTCCTTGAACGCGCTGCTTCAACGAACAAATCTTGACGTATGCCAGGACCGCGCGGCCCTGGTGAACGATCGGCCGGCCCTTCGGCTGATCGTTCTCATCGACTGGCGCCCATGCCGTCAGGATCGACAGCTTGACGCCCGCGTCTTCTAGCGGTTTGTGCCACATCTTCATCACGTTCGCAACCAGCTTCTTGATGTCTGCTGGCGCTCGCTTGTACGTTGCCATGCCTGGCCCCTTCGATAATGTGTGATGGAATCAACATCGATCGAAGAAGTTCATCTTCGATCCGTTTGAATTCCTTCCAGAAGTTCAGTTCTTCTTCGTTTGTTTTCAGCTCTTGAATCATTTCTTGATCATTGCTTTGCGCGCGATCGCCTTCGCCTGGTCGCGCTGTTCGATCGCCTTGTCAACATCTTCAAGAAGATCATTGATCTTATCTTCTTTGTCTTCCAGTTTATCTAAGAGAAGGTCAATGTGATCCTGTGTCCTGTATATTCTGTCGTGAAGATCCCAAACTTTCCAAGGCCGAAACACGATCGAGACCAGTTGTTTCAACCTGGTCCACTTCGACCAGGTGATCGGGTCGATCAGTCGAGTTTCTTCTTCCAGGATCTTCGCAAAACAAGCGCCCATCATTCCGCGAGCGGACGTACCTTTGACCCTGATGTTCAAAGTCTTATCGCTTGGATCTTTGAATTCCCTGACTACATCGTCAATAGATCCTTCTGTGATATCTAGGCTTTCAATGCCTTCAACTTTTTCACCGTTGATCGATACACTATCGGGCCTGAGTTTGCGCGTTGGTTGTCGCCGCTTGTTTTCATCAGTCCAGCCATCCGGCCAGGGTTCCCAATAGCAGCCGCCAGTCGGGAGCAAGGGACACATCAGGTTTTTACACTCGACAACTTTTTCAAATACTCCTTCGGATTTGCCATCGTTTCGCAACCATGATGCACACCAGGGACAAGCGCGTTCAACTTCGTTTTCTGCTATGCGATTGGGATCGCCCCACCGTTCACGCGCGTCAGCTACCGTCAGATTGTTCGTCATCACTTGCTCCAATTATTTCGGCTGAACCGGGTTGATACTTTGTTTCTGTGCCGCTCATCCTTCGATGCCAGTTTAACAAGACCGCCGCTGTGCTGATCGTGTGATGCTTCGCCTTCTGATCGTCGCCGGCCAGGTGAGACGTTGCGGCCTTCTGTGCCAGGTATCCAATGAGCCAGAACCAATCAAGCGCCTGCTTCCCTTCATCGTGTTCGGTTCCCCATCGATCGACCTGGTGAGCTGCTTCGAGCTGGACCCCTTTGAACCAGTCATCGGTTTCAGGATGATTGATCAGTGACTCCAGTTGTTCGATTCGCTTTTCTAATTGCAATGCGTCTTCACATAAATTATGACGGATGGATGCGATGCGGCTGAGTCTGTCACTGAGTTTTTCAATCATCACTTGCTCCGGTTTCCAGGTATTCTTCGGCCGCTGTACGCGCTCCGACTTTGAACCTGAATCCATATTGTCCGGCTGGCTCAAGAAGGTCGTAGAC
>SDBT01010103.1_pt1 | contig 15272 bp, 13 predicted proteins | sample 2277101 | NCBI WGS metagenome assembly SDBT01 (sample SAMN10404973, study PRJNA504765) | marine sediment metagenome | isolation source: marine sediment core GS10_PC15, 103 cmbsf | place: Arctic Ocean: Southern Knipovich Ridge | collected 2010 | reverse complement strand
GAAATATTACTTAAATCAGTAACATGGCATATCCCAGAATCTCCATAATTATCCCTGCTTACAAAGAAGAGACTGTAATAGGAAATGCTTTAGGGCAGTTGACCGAAGAAGTAGAGTATCCCGATTTTGAAATTATTGTCGGAATTGACGGGGACTATGATCGCACTTATGAAATTACAAAGGAATATGCGGAAAAATGCGACAAAATAAAAATTGATTACGATCCCGAGAGGAAGGGAGTTACTGAACGGGTCCGCAGGCTCTTAAAGATGGCCGAAGGCGAGATATGCGTCAAGTTCGATGCGGATATGCGTTTTGGCAACCCCAAAAAAGTTCTTTATAATATGGTAGAATATTTCAAGGATCCTGAAGTTGGGGCAATTTATTATTGCGGAGAGTACGACTTCAAAAAAACAGCATATAAGTATATGGAACCTCGATATATTCCTGAGTTAGAGCAGGAACGAGAGAAGAGCATGGCATCCAGGGCCGAAAATCTTTTGTCGGTTCTGGTATATCAATACAGGAAACAATTTTTCCCGATCAGGCAGGGATGTCCGATTCCAATAGACACGCACTGTTTCAGGAAAGATTTGATAACACATCTCGATGGAAGAATAGTTCACGATGATATCGAATTAGCCATGAATGTTATCGAAAAGGGATATCGTATTGACCTGGCGCCTGATATTGTGGTTTTTACACCAGGCGGCCAGCCTTATGATACCAAGGCGCTTTGGGACCAGAAGATTAAGGGCAATGTCGGCTGGATCCAGATGGAAAAACAGCACGGACTGAAGTTTAAAAGCTATTGCTTTGGAATTTTCATGGTCTTCGTCAAAAACTTTTATAAATTGCGATTTAAAGACATAGTCGCATTTTTCTACTGGTGTGTGATTTTCTTCTTCAGCTATATCACATCTTATTTTAAAAAAGACAAACATGCCAAAGATGTATGGAAGCGATTCGAAAGGCGACTCAAATAGCTTTATCGGTAAACCGCTGACAAATGACTAAAGAACATATATTCTATCGTCGGGTAATTAGCAATACGACATATTTGATTGTGGGCTCATTATTTGCCAATTTCACAATGTTTCTTGCCAATGTTCTGATGGCCCGGCACTTTGTTCCCTCGGACTATGGTGTAATTACACTCATTATCAGCATCAGTATGTCCTTTGTATTGATAGCCGATATGGGAATTCCAATGGCACTAACCACATTTATTCCCGAAGACATTTCTGAGCCCAAACGCCTGAGCAGGCTCGTTTCATCAGCGTTGATACTAACATGTATTCTGGCTCTGGTTGCAACGGTACTTTTATGGTTAGGCTCTTCATGGATTGCAGAAGTATTTGTAGACAAAACAATCAGCCCGCTTATAAAGCTATCCGCTTTATGGATAGGTTGTTATTTGCCTTTTAGAGTGATCAACGGCGTTTTCCATGGATTCCAGCGTATGGATTATTCTCTTGCCAGTTCACTTTTATTTAATGGTATTCGCTTTGTTTGCCTTATCACTATACTTTATTTGGGATTAGGAACAAACTTCATTATAGCAGGATGGACGGTCTCTCAATTAATTAGTATGTGTCTCATAATGATCATTTTTTTCTCCTTCCTGAAGAAGAAATCTATTAAGCTGCAATGGACCTCAAGCCAGAAACTTCGAATAATTAAATATAGTATTTACCTTGCATTGCCGTTTTGGGGTATCTATCTTACTCCTTATTTTTTAAAGATATTGACGGGGTGGCTTTCCGATGCAGAGAATGTGGCTTTCCTGTCAGTTTCTCTGTCGCTTTCTTCTCTGTCACTTTTATTTCTGATACCGGTATCAAATTCATTTCTACCGGTTGTCTCGGAAGCTTTTGTGAGCGCCAATTGGCAGCGAGTAAATATTCTATCCGAAGTTTCTTTCAAATATCTGTTGCTCTTTAATCTTGGCGTGCTATTCTTATTGTTGTTTTACGGCGATAAAATTATAATCCTGATATATGGCTCGAAGTACCTTGCCGCTAACAATGCGCTTATAATAATGGCTTATGCTATCTTTTTCGAATCCACAAAGGCGATTACAAATCCTCTGTTAAACGGCGCAAAATATGCTCGAACAGTTACAAAAATTGAGCTGTTGAAATTCGCTTTAATTTGTATTTTGGGAATCACTCTTATCGGCATTAACGGTATTACTGGAGCCGCTACTGCGATGCTGATAGCATGTGTAGTGAGCACTGTACTAAAGATACAGCAGGTGCAAAAAAAACTTGATATTAATCTTGTGCGAATAATGTTAGAGTTCATCCCTCTGGTTCTTGCCCTTGCTTTATTTGTATTTTTAAAATTACCCCCCTGGCCGTTTATTTTACTTGCCCTGGCTGTGATTTTATATTTCAAGATGCTGTCTTTGAATGAAATCCGCATAATCTTGTCACTTTTCAAAAATCCTGCAAATTGAACTTTGAGTTCATCTTTGTTGATAAACCACATTTTATACAAGGCAACAAATGGTATTACGATGGCCGGAGTTTTAAGGATAGTAAATAATGGGGAAATATCGTCCAAGTGCTTCAGAAGCAAATTTTGAAATGGTAGCCAGGTTCAATGCGAAACTGCTGCCCGAAAGTGCTAAAGGAACAGTCCTTGATATTGGTGCATACAAGGGTCTGCTGGAAAAGTTTTTGCCAAAAACATTGGGCTATTCAGGAATTGACCTTAATGATTGGGATAATCCGCGTATTATCGCTATGGATCTCAACACCGGCAAACTGCCGTTTCCAGACAATGAGTTTGAGTATGTTCTTGCCGCTAATGTGATCGAACATTTGAAACTGCAACCTAAGATTATTCTGGGTGAAATCAAAAGAGTCTGTAAACCAGGTGGTACGGTTATAATAAGTCTCCCAAACGACAAGGGATTAGCATCACTATTACTGCCTCAACCAAGAGGTTTGCTCAGATTCTTTACAGATATGCCACCACTGGAGGCTCAGGAATTTGGGCATTTCTGGGCGTTCGATCATAAACTTTCCAGAAGTACAGTGTCACAATTTTTCAGCATAAAAAAAGAGATTTTTAATAATGGGATTACGTTGTCAAGGATACCGATAGTAAACAGAATCAAAGTCTTAAGCAGTGATTTCTATATGATATGTGAAAATTGCCAGTGATAGCAGTTCCGCGAAGGTAATTAATATATGAGAATTCTCTTAATTTCTTCACTAACCAATGATAGCGGTAGCGGAAAAAGGCTATGGAGTATAGCGTGTGAACTTGGCAAGTTGGGCCATCGTGTGCATTTTCTGGAACGCGCCAAGACAGGCAAGAGAAAAAAAACAGAAAATGTTGTTTATAACTGCTCGCCGATCATTTCTTTTTCCCTCATTTTGGAAATTCTCATAGCTTTGGTTTATAATTCATTTTATTCGTTATTTATTCGTGCGGATGTCGTTTTCGTTCTAAAGCCACTGCCTAATTCCTGCATACCAGGCTTGCTTAAAAAACTGCTGGGCGCTAAAGTTATTATCGATATAGACGACTTAGACTATGAATATTACGAGCAAGGGCTTTGGAAAAAAATGCTTCGTTTCTTTTACGGATTTTTCCCTCCTCTTTTTAATATGATCACCGTTCATACCGAAGCCTTACAAGACTATGTCACCAAAACAATCGGCATACCACAAAAGAACGTTTTTTTCTTACCTCAGGGTGTTGATTACAACGATTTTTCAAAAACAAAAAGGGATCTGCGTTTACAAAAGGAATTAGGGCTGGATGGATATAAGGTTTTGGTTTATGCCGCTTCTTTGGGCATTACATCCGACTTAAAATATACGTTTGAAGCCGTCAAACGCGCATCTGAACATTTTAGTAAAATCAAATTATTAGTCATCGGAGGAGGCAGTTGCCTCAATAGCTATCAGAAGATGGCCGATGAAATGCAAATAGGCCGGGATGTTGTTTTTACCGGTTATATACCACACAGCATAGTCCCCAAATACATGGCACTTGGCGATGTTGCGTTAAATTATTACGAACCGAACAAGGCCAACAAATACCGCTCTCCTATCAAGATAAGAGAGTATCTGGCCCTGGGTATTCCCGTAGTTTGTAATCTGGAAGGCGATACATATTTATTCTCTAAATACGTATGGATTTTCAACAATCAGGATGAATATAGTGAGCAGATTATTGCGACCTTAAATGACGGTGACAATCCAAAAGTCGAACAGGGCCAGGCATTTGTGTCACAAAATTATAATTGGCAGACAATCGTAGCGGATTTCGAAAAAATACTTTTATAGATTAGGAGATTACCCAATAGGCACCAGTTCGCTGGAAGGTATCAACAATAAAATTAAGGTTATAAAACGTAAAGCTTATGGTTTCCATGATTCTGAATATTTCGTATTTAAGATTAAACAGGCTTTCGCTGCATGACAAATTCACCAACTTTATTGGAGTTGAACCTAATAGATAAACAAGTTATCTAATTTTTTCAATGAGCCTTATAAAGAAAAACATAACTGCTAATTTTACCGGGAGTATATGTCAGTCCCTCATGGCATTGATCTTTATTCCGCTTTATATCAAATTCATGGGAATTGAATCATGGGGATTAATTGGTATTTTTACCATACTCCAAACAGTGTTTGGGCTTTTAGATATGGGATTGAGCAGTACATTAAACCGTGAAATGGCGAGGCTTTCAGTGTTGCCGGGGAAGGAACAGGAAATGCGCAATCTTGTTCGCACCATGGAAACGCTTTACTGGTGTGTCGCTGTTTTTGTCGGGATTACCATCGCAGCCTTATCACCATTTATTGTGCATCATTGGGTTAAAGCAGGGCAGTTATCTCCCAAAACCATCGAGCAGGCGATTCTAATCATGGGGCTCGTGATGGCTCTCCAGATGCCGATCGGATTTTATTCTGGAGGGTTAATGGGGTTACAGAAGCAAGTTTTGCTTAATGTAATCAACATCAGCGTAAGCATATTACGCGGTGTTGGAGCTGTTTTGATATTGTGGTTAGTTTCTCCAACAATTCAGGCCTTTTTTTTATGGCAAATAGTTATCAGCGCAATAAACATTTTTTTGTTAGCGTTATTTCTTTGGCGAAGATTACCACATACCGATAACAAGGCTGTTTTTCAAAAGCAACTGCTCAAGGGTGTTTGGAAGTTTGCTGCTGGGATGAGTGGAATCTCAATCCTCGCGGTAATTCTTAGCCAAATGGATAAGATCATATTAAGTAAGATGCTTTCTCTTGAGATGTTTGGTTATTATATGTTAGCCAGTATGGTAGCGATGAGTCTTGTACGCTTTTTCGCACCAGTATTTTACAGTATTTATCCAAGGTTTACGCAATTAGCCTCTATCGATGACCAGGAGGAATTAAAACAACTTTATCATAAAAGTTGCCAGTTTATGTCTGTCTTGATTCTGCCTGCTGCTGTTGTTATCGCTTTATTTTCTTATGAGATCCTTCTTCTCTGGACACAGAACCCCGTAACTGCGAAAAAAACTCATTTTCTGGTAAGCATTCTAATTTGCGGCACAGCCATTAACGGACTAATGGGAATGCCCTATGCACTGCAATTGGCATTTGGCTGGACTCGTTTATCTTTTTTTAAAAATGTTATTGCCGTGATTCTACTTGTGCCACTAATTATTTACATGACGGAGCACTATGGCGCAATTGGTGCGGCTTGGGTGTGGCTGGTTTTACATACAACTCTTTTCTTTTTTGAGATTCCGATAATGCATCGTCGATTATTGCGTCAAGAAAAATGGCGATGGTATTGGCAGGATGTATGCCTCCCGCTTGTGACATGCATTTTAATAGCAGGTACCTGTCGAGTATTGATTAGCCGACCGACGTCTCAATTCAAGGCAATACTATATTTAATAGCCATTTCAGTATTGACACTCGTGATAACAGCAATTACAACTCCCGTAACGAGGGCATGGCTATTTAAGCAGTTATCAAAAATCAAATTGGCATGCAGAATAAATATATTGAAAGCAGGATGAGATGAGATGCATAAGAAGTTAAAACAACAACTAAAAAGAAATCCCCTGATAATCAAATCACGTCACTATATCAATCGTATCATATTATGGCTGCGAGATATTTCCTCCGCATTTCTATCGAAATCAACCAAGATGCAAATGACCCCTTTGGGCTTCAATTTAACTGGTAGCAATTCAATTCATCATCTGGCTATGCAGAAAGGAACATTTGAGCCTGAGGAAACAACCTTATTTAAAGAGTATTTGCGAAATGCTGATGTATTCGTTGATGTGGGCGCAAATATCGGGTTTTACACATGTCTTGCCCGAATAGCTGATAAACATGTAATAGCTGTAGAGCCTTTGCCTAAAAATTTGGGCTATTTATATGCTAATATTTTGGGAAATGGCTGGAAAGATATTGAAGTATTTCCAGTAGGACTAAGTAAGAAGTCAGGACTGGCTACACTATATGGCGGATCGAGCACGGGGGCATCGCTGATCGGCAGTTGGGCCGGGGCATCTCAGTTATTTCGCCGAACTATACCTGTCTCTACTTTGGATTCCTTGTTGGGAGTTCGATTTGCCGGGAAGAACATACTAATAAAGATAGACGTGGAAGGAGCCGAATACCCAGTTCTTCTTGGCGCAACCAAGGTACTGTCCTTACAGCCCAAACCCATGTGGATAGTGGAGATTTGCTTGGATGAATATCATCCAGATGGGATGAACAAGAACTTCCAAAATACGTTCGACTTATTTTGGCAGCATGGATACAATGCTTTTACGGCTGATCAAAGCAACAAGTTAATTCAACGTTCTGAAGTGGAGCAATGGGTTAAAAATGGTCATTCTGATTTCCACACTATCAATTATAAATTTGTACCAGTGGAATAGCCGTACTCTATGTCTATACTTACTTAGGAACTACTAACAACTAAAAGAATTTTCTTTCAAATAAATAACCTAAGTGAGATGTTTATAAACTTGGCAAAAGCGCTAATGTATATTAAGCCAAAAGAGTAATACTATGAAACCTCCATTTTACCAGACCGCCATCCAGAAGCTTCCTTTCAAAAAAGGGGCGGCATCACACGTATTAGGTTTGCTATTGGGTCGTAGGGTAAAGGCTGTTGTTAATCAGGCTACCATGAGACTTGATCTATGCGAATGTATTCAGCGCGGGATGTTTCTCGGTAAATATGAACCGATTCAGACGACATGGTTTAAGCAATGCCTTCGTCAGGCTGATGTTTTTATCGATGTTGGGGCAAATTGCGGTTATTACACTACACTTGCAGCATCACTTGTAGGAACAACTGGAAAAGTCTTTGCATTTGAACCCAGTCCGATAGCAAATCAGGTAATAGAAGAAATGATCAGGGATTCCAATCTCCAAAACATTCTGCTTACTAAATCGGCGGTTGGAAGGGAGCCCGGCGATGTATCCTTATTCCTGCCAACTAAACGATATTTGCATTCTCCAAGTATTCTATACAGCGATCCAAGCTTTGTTCCAATAAAGGTTCCTGTGATTGCATTAGATGATTTTATACCTCTTAAGAGCGTCTCTAAAATAAAGTTAGTAAAAATAGATGTTGAAGGGTATGAGCCAGATGTCCTAGCAGGCATGGATCGTATGATCAAAGAAAGGCGAATTGAAAATATAATCTGCGAGTTTAATTCCGGATGGTTAAAGCGTAATTCTATGACCCCTAAACGGCTTTGCGAGCGTTTTCTTAATTATGGATATCAAGTTCATATGCAGACAAAGCTTGAGGAGAATTTGCCTGCAGCTAACGGCGAGCTTTACAGCCTTCAGGATTGCTGGTTTTCGTTTCCTTCGAAGAAAGGCTCTTAATTTATGAATAATTCAAACGTCTCATTTCCAATGACTAAGAAAGTTCTATTTGTTTCACATAAAAAATCTCAGTGCGGTGTATATGAATTCGGTAAAAACATAACTGATGTTTTACAACATTCAAAGTGTTATCAATTTATACGGGTCGAATGTTCGTCATTAGCTGACTTACAGGCCGCCATTGCTGAAAATACTCCTGACGCCATCATTTACAATTATTATCCATCGGTATTGCCATGGCTTGCAACCAGAATTATCCCTAAGCTTTGGAAAAACAATATCGCATCGGTTCCAATACCTCAAATTGGTATCATACATGAAATAACACAGCATGTTGCAGACACGGCAATTAATTATAGAAACAGATTTTTACCTAATGGTCTCTCCCGTTTGGCTAATTCATTGTTTGATTATTATATTGCACCTGACCCAACCCTTTTGTTGCTAAATCATTGTGTATATAAAACAGGAAGGCTGATACCATCATATCAAAATATTTTTCCGGTTCCTTCAAAACCCGTCATTGGCAGTTTTGGTTTTGGCACTCCTAATAAAGGATTCGAAAAAATTGTGCAACTGGTTCAGCAGGAATTTGACGAAGCTGTTATACGCCTCAATATTCCCTCTGCAGATTTTGGTCTTAATAAAGAAGGTGTCAATGCCAAAACTATCGCAGAACAATGTAAAGCACCGGTTGTTAAGGAAGGGATTCGGCTAATTATCACCCACGATTTCCTGGACAATAAAGCGATGTTGGATTTTCTGGCACAAAATACAATTAATGTGTTTTTGTATGAACATAATGAGACAAGTACCAGAGGATTATCCAGTGCGGTTGATAATGCAATGGCGGTCCAAAGGCCTGTTGCTGTTTCGCATGGTGTAATGTTCAGGCATCTATTTGATATTGAGCCTTCTATATGCGTCACAAAAAATGACCTGAGAACAATCATTCGAAATGGTTTTAGCCCATTGCAAAAACACTATAATGAATGGGACGCCGAGAACCTTTTGTGGGAATATGAAAGAATACTCAATTCAATTTTCGCAAAGCAACAGAACTTGCTAATCCCGATTCCCTAAGTAATAGGTGACAATTAAACCATGATAAAGCCGCGTCAAAGAAATGAAAACCCGCCTCATTGGTGTAGTGGAGCAGAAAGATACATGGCTTTATGGGCAATCTCAGTTGATTTTAAAGAGGAGGGTCTTCAGAATGAATAGTTTTTTTGACATAACGAGATACCGCAAAAAATTACTGCGATATGTGTTGAATTTTTTATGCAGAAGAAGGCCTTCCCAAATGAGTGGGCGAATTTTTGATTTAAGAAAAAAAAGGCTCATGAAATTAAATGGATTTCAACTGTTTGTGATGCCTAATGATTATATTGGACGCTCAATAATAGACCTGAAAATCTACGAACCACATGTAAGCACTGTAATTAGAAGAGTTTTAAAAGAAGGGGATGTGTTTTTAGATTTAGGTGCGAATATAGGTTATTTTACCATGCTTGCCTCCTCATTAGTTAAGGCAAGTGGTAAAGTAATTGTCTTTGAACCGAATCCTCAAAACCAGCAGTTGATTTATTCATCTTTGATAGAAAGCTGTGTTGAAAATGTTACTGTATATCCATACGCCGTATCAGATGTAGCTGCAATTTTGCGATTCACAACGATTGGTTCAAATGGTGGTATAATAACGGAAAAGTCTAAGAAGTCACCACAGCACTTGCTGGTGCCTTCGGTTGTCTTGGATGAAATTCTGGGAAATGAATTAAAAATTGACTTAATCAAAATAGATGTTGAGGCGCACGAGCCTGAAGCAGTAAGAGGAATGGAAGGTCTAATTAAAAAACTGAGGCCAAAAATAATTACCGAATTTCATCCCTGGGCCATGAAAATCAATAGCACAGTTCCCCCCGTTGCATATTTGGAACAGTTGATAGGTTTTAGTTATCAACTCTCAGTTATTGAGCCTTCGGGAAATTGCTTGGAAATGTCTGGTGCCGAAGAAATATTAAGCTTTTGGAAATCATTGGGTAAAGAAACTGCGCACTTGGATTTATTTGCTCGGCCATTAGCACCATTATCGTGAAATATTGATTCTGTTTTCTTGTTCGTGATGCCTCTTTTTTGGTAAATGGAAGATCTTCCCCCAAAAATGAGGCCAAGAAAGAGTTGGTAACAGAATAAAAACAAGGTTAAAACTAAAAATGAATATTCTCAGAACACTACGATCAAAATGGAATAGGCTATTGTTAAAGCCGGATAGAACCTTCACATGGTTAATAAACTCAGAGAAGGCAATAGAGGATGATATAAAAGTGGATACTTCTATACAATACCATCCGATACAAATCCCTGAAGGCGTTTCTTTTAACCGTGTCCTGGATAACAGTGCCCGCGAATTATACAAACCTGCTATTGATAAATTAACAGAGCTTGTGCCAAAAACAATGTCCAAGAAAATTGCAGAAGCCAATGTGCAGCAGGCTTTTGTATTTGATACCGTATATCGTTATCTTTCTCAATATAAGAAGCCTAAACTGTTATGTGTGGGATGTTATCAGGATACCGCTTCAATGAGCCTGAAAAAAATGGGGCACACGGTTGAGGAAGTAGACCCGATGATAAATTATTCCTTACAGGAATATTTTACAAAACCTGGCACAGTTAAAGATTCATACGATATTATTTTTTCAACTTCAGTTATTGAGCATGATCCGGACGATGAATCGTTTATAAAATGTATTGCTGAATTGCTGTCTCCCGACGGGATGGCTGTGATTACATGTGATTATAAAGATGGGTGGGAGACGAGTGATCCTAAACCGGAATGCAATGTAAGATTTTATACAAAGCTTGATTTGAGAGATCGCTTATTGCCATTGATGAATAAATGCAGTTTGATAGATGAACCGAAATGGGATTGTCCCAACCCAGATTTTAATTACTTGGGAAAATATCAATATACTTTTGCAACTTTTGTTGTAAAAAAGAATAATTAAAGGAAAACTATATGCATTTAACATTTAGAAAAACATGTAGAGTTTGCGGCTCAGCTGCATTAACACCTGTAATCAATATTGGTGATCAGTACCTTCAAGGTTCGTTTGTCAAACCGGGCAAGGAAATGCCTCCCATCAGAAAAATCCCTCTATCTCTCGTCCGATGTGACCCTACGAAAGACGAGAAGGCTTGCGGACTACTGCAAATGAAACATACGGTGCCACCTGAAGTTTTATACTCTGCCTATTGGTATCGTTCCGGGACAAACAATACCATGAAAAATCACCTCAAGGGCATTGTTAAAGAAGCCGTTTCAATGCTTAATAAATCAAGCGGTTCAGTCCTTGACATTGGGTGCAACGATGGAACATTATTAGATTTCTATCCAAAAGGATTCAGCAAATATGGTGTTGACCCATCCGATGTTGCTCAGGAGATCGACAAACAGACGGCAACGGTCATTCAGGATATATTTCCATCGGATGAGCTTTTGAACAGTATGCAGGAAACAAAGATGGACATCATTACCTCTATCGCAATGTTTTACGACCTGGAGGATCCCGTTGCGTTTGCCAAGGGTATTAAAAACATCCTCGCACCGGAAGGCATTTGGCTTTTTGAAATGTCCTATATGCCTATGATGTTGAGCATGACCTCTTATGATACGATTTGTCATGAGCATTTGGAATTCTACAGCCTTGCGGTGATAGAATATATCCTAAAAAAGAGCGGCATGAAAGTTCTCAATGTGACGCTTAATGACATCAATGGCGGGAGCTTACGCTGTTATGCAACACACAGTACAAACTTTAAATATAAAAATAAACACCACCTTCAAAATATCAAGAAAATGCATCAGGATGAGTTTGACCTTGAATTGGATACAGACAAACCCTATAAAAATTTCCAGGATAGAATCAATGTTCACCGGGATGAATTGATTACTTTACTAAAGAAACTCAAGATGGAAGGGAAAAAAATTCATATCTACGGTGCGTCAACTAAGGGCAATACTATCCTGCAATGGTGCGATATTGATAATAGAATTGTCGATTATGCTGCGGAGAGGAATCCTGACAAGTATGGCGCCCGCACATTAGGTACAGATATTCCAATTATTAGTGAGGCTCAGTCACGTGCGATGAATCCTGATTATTATCTTGTACTGCCATGGCACTTCAAGTATGAGTTTATCGAACGAGAACAGGAAATCCTGGAACGAGGAACGCGTTTGATATTCCCACTTCCCAAGATAGATATCATCTCTAAGGAAAAGGTAACCAACTGATGAAAGCATTAATATTCGGTGCCAATGGACAGGACGGATATTATCTGTCTGAGGCTTGTCGCAGGCGGCAGATAGAGGTTATCGGTGTGTCACGGAGCGGGCCATGGCTTCACGGTGACGTCACCTCTCTCGAAACAGTAGAAGAGCTTATTCGCAGTCATTGTCCTGAGATAATATTTCACCTTGCGGCCACATCAACAACCAGACACGATGCGATTTTTGAGAACCATGCCACTATAGGTACTGGTACAATTAACATATTAGAATCTGTCAAGAGATGGTCTCCCAATAGCAAAGTATTCATTACAGGAAGTGGATTGCAGTTTGTTAATAATGGCAAACCAATATCTGAGGCAGACCCCTTTGACCATGGAAGTTCATATGCTGCTGTTAGAAACTATTCGGTGTATTTGGCACGATACTTTCGCAGCATTGGCATCCAGACATATGTTGGATATTTTTTCCATCACGAAAGTCCCTTACGGGGAGCACAGCACCTCTGCCAGAAGATTGCTCAGGCCACGCGGCGAATTGCTCAAGGAAGCGGGGAAATTCTTGAGTTAGGCGACATTTCCGTAAGGAAAGAGTGGACGTTTGCTGAAAATATTGCAGAAGGGGTTATGACTCTCATTGAGCAGAATGAGGTATTTGAAGCGACGATAGGCTCAGGGCATGCATACTCAGTCGAAAATTGGCTTGCTGAATGTTTCAAGCTGATTAATAAAGATTGGCGGCAGTATGTCAAATTGAAGAGAGATTTTAAGGCCGAGTATAAGGTATTGCTCTCAAATCCAGCGACAATTAACTCGTTAGGATGGAGTGCTACTACAACAATAAGTGAATTGGCAAAAATCATGTTGAATCACCAAGATCAAAAGTAATTTTGTCTTAAATTTGAATAAATCGATGCATAAATGGGCATGTCTCTAAAATCCAAAAAGCTTGCTCAGTGATTTTCGATTTATGAAAAACAAATTTATTTCGTTTTTAAAGATTAAATATGGTAACTAAAAAACAGCCATTGTTGTCATTTGCGATACCCACCTACAATTTTGGAAAGTTTATCGCTGAAACAGTGAAAACGATTGAGGATGGCGCAGAGATACTTACGCCATCTCAATTTGAGATTGTGATTTTGGATGGTGGATCGAATGACAATACTGAAGATGTTGTCTGCTCGCTTGTTGAATTGTACAAAAACATACGCTATGTAAAGCAAGCCGAACGAGGGGGGATAGACCGCGATATGAATGCTGTAGCGGAAATGGCACAGGGCGAGTACATTTGGTTGTTCAGTGCAGATGATTTACTTGAACGTGGGTGGGATAAATATATTGTTCCATTGCTGGATAAAGGCGGGGATATATTTCTTGTTCCTGCAACTTTGTGCGATATCCAGATGTCACCGTTGCGTCAAAATCCAATTTTTCGGGATTGCACAGGACAAGAACCGATTGAATTTGATATTTCTCCGGGAGATGATTCACTCGGCAACTATCTGAACCGTGCCGCCACCTTAGAGGCACTATTCAGTTTCATGGGAGCTGTGGTGGTTAAAGCAAATGTTTGGCATTCACTGCCAACAAGAGAAGATTATTTTGGCAGTTGCTGGGCACATTGCTCACGCTTAATACCACTTTTTTTTAGTAAAACAAAAATTACATATTTGAATCACTTCCTGATTAAAAAGAGAGGTGACAATGATTCTTTCATGGAAAATGGTTTTGTTGCCAGAATTGCAATTGCGGTTGATGGATGGGACAGGATTATCAGAGAGTTTTTCATAGATGCTTCGCTTAGACAAACACTGCACAACGCACTGCGAAAAGATATGCCGATCTTGCTGTTTATTTACGCGAAGATTTCAGCTCAGAAGACGTGTGAAATCAAACGGCTCGATGCAATGGCTCGCTTACTCTACGTAGATTGCAGCCCATCTCTTGCAACAAGAACCAATTACTTGTTTTATCGATTGATACCAGCAAGTGCTGCATTTAATGCAATGATAACACCTTTCTTGCCGGTGCTGAAACGTATACGACATAAAATAAGGTCGATGTTCTCATGAAACGAATAACTCATAGTTATCTATTTGTGTTGTTGTTTGTGATTATTAACCTGAGGGGAATATTGGGATATATATTTAGATTTGGCGATCCGGCAACAGCACCTACATATTCAACTACCCCATCAGAATATTTTTTGCTTTGGGATACGCTGATTGGACTGATGGCAATTTTAGTTGTTTACAAAACGAAAAAAATATCGATAAAGTATGGGCTCATTTATTTATTGACTCTACTAATTAGTTTTGCCTGTCTCTGTCAAGCAGAATCTTTTTTTGTTCGGGGAGCCTCTCGCAGCATGATTTTATATGGATTCTTCTTTATTTGTCTTTATTCAAATGGGGACTGGATAAAAATATCGCAGGTAAATAGAGCAATCGAGTTCATGGCTTTATTCGGGCTCGTTTTCCTGTTTTATCAAATATACCAATATAAATGTTTTGACATATTACCATCTCATTCTCTGAGGAATCTATCGATAAGATACGGCTCGTTTTATAATGATAGTTTGGCTTTGGGAATCTTGCTTCCTATGTTTGCGGGCTATTTCTTTAGCAAATATAAAAGTGTTTTCCATTTACTACTGACCGCGGTTATTGTTTGTTTTGTGGCTGTTTTGACCGGCTCCATGACGGCAATGGGCATAGTATTCTTATATGTTGCATGGAACTTTCGGAAGCGATATATCCTATTGTTTCCGTTTTTGGGTTCTGTTTTATTGTTGTCAATTTCTTTTATGGATAGGATAAAAGATCTATGGTCTTTTAAAAGTGGTTCTATTGCGGGTCATATTGAGGGGCTGACTTATTTTAAAGATTTAGATGCGTTAACTCTTACCGGATTTTATCCATTAGACAGGTTTGTCGAGATAGGCTATCTTTCATTTCTTTATAACTATGGAGTACCAATCCTGCTAATTGTATTGGCACATAATTTTATAACGTTAAGGTCATGTCGCGTTGTTCTAATAGGAAGTGTTTCAACTCGCGAGATGCGGGCTTTTGCTGGGGCGACAGAAGGTTTAAGTATAAG
>SDBT01010102.1_pt1 | contig 15272 bp, 14 predicted proteins | sample 2277101 | NCBI WGS metagenome assembly SDBT01 (sample SAMN10404973, study PRJNA504765) | marine sediment metagenome | isolation source: marine sediment core GS10_PC15, 103 cmbsf | place: Arctic Ocean: Southern Knipovich Ridge | collected 2010 | reverse complement strand
AATTTTTTGTAAAACTTTTGCTAAGGAATAGATTATATGCCCGTTTTACCGTTTGCTGAGACCTATCTAAAGCTTGTATCATCTCTATTAACAAATCTTTGTACTTATCTTCTTTATTCTCCTCACAGATGAGTTCGATGTCGTTCGCTATATCATCTATCAATACAGTAAATAGCTTAACCTTTTTTTGAAATTCCTTTTTTTGGATATCTCGTTTTTCCAAAATCCTTCTCCTTTTTGTGTATAATAATTAATTGAATTTATGGATTTATGAATGTTAGGGAATTTCATAAATAACCTAGCAAAAAGTCGAAAGCTCACATTGATGAATAAAGACGGGGCTTTCTAAAGAAAAATTATTTTAAGGAAATATAAGATTCCTAACTGTTTATTGTTTACATTAGATTTTTAATACTAGATTTAAAAACTAAACTCACTTTACCAAAATCTCTAGGAAACCTTAAGTCACTTGAATACCTAAATATTGAAGATGTTAGACATAAATGAAAATAGACCAATTTGCCATACAGTACTAAGAATTACTTAGTGTTTTAGTCAAGATATTAAATTAATTCGATTTTGCGATAAATTTTTCCAAAAATATGTTAAAGTCAGTAATAATTTCAGTTTTTGTCTTATCGGTAATATAATCAGATTCAAGTGTAGACTCATCAAAATTATAATTCTTGTCCCTTACATTAGCTCCATTAAGTATTATAACACAACGACCTCCCTCTCTCATTTTTTCATGTACCATGTTTGCTAATATTTCATTACCAAGCACACCAAATAGCTCATCACTAACGCTCCGAAGATTATAGGAAGCACAATCTAAATCTAATCCTGATATAATAGAGTCTAAAATATCACCCTTGTATCTATTTTGAGCTTTATTAATTAGATATATTAAATAATTCATATCTTCGAGATAACATCCTAAAAGACTAACCAATAAATCTCGTGCTTGAATTTTTTTATTTTCTCTTCTCATTATATCCACTCGTAATAATATTATTTAAAGAAAAAACCTCTTTCATCAAATTTAAATTTATTATAACTCTTTAGATAAAGTTTAATGTCTTCAGTTTTATCAAAGATTTCATCTATTTGGGAAGTATATTGTTTTATGAGTTCAGTGTTAATTTTTCTTCATCTAACTTGTCAAATAACTTTTCGATTCGTTCCTCTTTTGCCAAGTGCTTTTTCAGATATTCTACTGTCCACCCGAGCCTTTCGGCTTCCTCTTCAAGTTCATGCTCATTCATAAGGAAAAAATAATTTTGTCTAATTTGTAGTAAAAAAGTAGTTAAGACTATTATATATTATTTTGGAAATTTTTACTACACCATGCAATGTAGTACATCATCTAGTGTCGTACACCATCTAGTGTAGAAGGAATTTAAAAGAGAATGTTTCTTTTGAAACTCTTAAAAAAAATAATGATAAAAATGTTTAAGAAAAAAAAGAAAACTCTTGATAACATGACTGAAAGCCTTAAGTTCTATATTACTGGAAATCCAAAAGGTATAGAGGGATCGTTAAAAACTCTTCATAATAGGATAGTTGGTAAATGTGGGGAGAATTTATATAGACATAAAAACAGGAAAATCGTCTTTAAATCATAAATTCTAGAGCCTAAAGAAATTTTCTGTATAAGTCAATATATCTTGAATTACCCACGTATTCTTGTCTTCAAGATCAATTTTCTCAACAACAAATAATAACAATCGAGTGAAATGTCCGTTTCTCGGCTCGTCACCGGTATCAACTATTCTTTCCCAGACCGATGAATAGCACCCCTTCACTTTGATCACGTAATATAAGAGTTCATCATCCAAGGCTTTTAATATTTGTATGAACGCCAGGCAATTCTTATAATTTTCTTCATACCATAAATTTGAGAATAAATCATCCACAAATACTTTTCTTTCCTTTTCATCCGAAATACAACTTAGAATTTCAGATATTACCAAGTTTCCATTTATTAGATAGATCATTTCTCTAAAAAGCGCGCTCTCTTTTTTTAAATCCACGCTTCTAATGAGTGTTAAGAATTCTTCCTTACTCAACTCATCAAGATAAAAACCTTTGATTAAGAATATTTGGACAGAAAGAATTCCACTTACGAATCTTTTCATTATCTCGGACTTAAATATCCTTTTAGCCTTCACATCACCTGCTTCGCATAGTACTTTAAGTAATGGAAACGCAATGTTTGAATGGAGTATCCGACTATCATATTCTAATTCAGCCCATGCTTGAATGTTACTACAATGACCCCAAAATTCTACTTCAGGAGGTATTTTATCAATACGTTGGAATCGGTCATATTGTTGATTGAATTCAGGCTCTAAAGAATTGTCTAATAGAAGAGCCGCTTCATCGATTGAATCGATTTCCTCAAAGTCTTCCACTTCCTCTACAGGGATGTTAAGTAGTAAGTACGAACATTGGAGGAAGTATTTATTATCCACGAAGATTTTCGTTTCATTTCCAACCAACGCCACTTTCAAGAGTTCGTTAATCATGAATATTCTTTCAGCTTCGCTTAGCATTTTTAGATCCTTACTATGGTATATAACGATTTGCATTATTTTTTCCAGCTCAGCATCGGATATTTTGTTGATCTCTTTTACCTCATCCAATGAATATTTGTCCAGAATTGGGCCACAATACCAAGTATTATTTATCCTATCTATGAAGATCATTCTTAACACATCAGGAAGTACCCTGTATGCACAATACTTTTTCCATATCAAGCAATCATCAGGTATCCCCATGCTATGAGGATCGAATGCATTAAAAACTCGGTCCACGTGGTTTTTCAGAACCTTACTCTTCTTAGCATGCTCATCAAACTTTTGAGGAATACCCAAGATTAATTTTGTTAAAGCCAGTTTTGGGGTGTTTAATATGGCTTCCAATTCCTGTAATTTAATATATAACAAGTTGGAGATAAAATGAATGTGGCTAAAATAAAAGTAATCCGGCAAGCCAAATTCATGTAATAGGGATTCAAAGAACCCCCTCATGTCTTTATACCTCATAGCGATTGCTTTTTGCACGCTCTTGCTCTGTTGAAGGTACATTATCCAGAAAGTCTTAATGATCCTTCTAAATAAATAAACTTTCAAATAAAGCCCTTTATCTTCCCCATGATTCCCCACTTGTTCTACTATCCTTTCAAAATGTCCTAATGGACCGGTGCCGAAGTGATAGATAAGTCTATGTTTCAATTCTGGAAGAATTATTAGAGTTAATAGCATGAATGGAATAATTAAACTGAGTCCGACTATGCCTAAAATGATCGAAATGGTGTTGAGGACAATAAGTATTAAGAAAAGTGAATAGAAGAAAAGAAATAGAAAAAGTTCGATCCAAATCGTATGGAAAAAAATCCATCGTATTTTACTATTTAATTTTGCCACTGAGATCACTCTTTATTCATTATTTAGGGAGTTTTGAATCGAGAAATTATTATCTCCTATGTATATTATTTATATCCTACCTTTTTAAACAAAAATATCAAGTAATACAGAAAATGTAATGTTTTCAATTAGGGCATGATTCAAAATTCAAATATTTTTTAGAAACTTTAATAAGTATGTTAGCATCCAGTGGAGATACAATTCAAGAAAACTATAAGTTTATGACAGAGTTAGGAATAAGTCCTAAGAAAATAGCGTTTTTTCCTACTAAAGGGAGCTAAAGGGAGAATTAAATATATAAGCTGTGCGACTGGTTTGGTTTGAACATGAAAATCAAATTCTCAAGGATTTAAATGCCAAAGGTTAATTTTTCGATAAACTGTCGAAAAAATCCAAAATTCTTTTTTATGGGATCTTCATTAAAAGATCTTTAAAAGTATGAAGATTCATTTTAAGAAGATAATTGATTAAATCCACAGTTCTTTGTTTAACCTCTTCATTTTCTGAATTCAAGAGGATTTTAAGTATTTTTTTATATTTATCCTCAAATAAAAGATATCCATCTTCAATTTCTCTTTTTGTTATTATTTCTAAAATGTCAATAACTTGTTCTGAATGATCGTCAGCATAGTCTATTAAAGAATCCAGAAAAGGCCATAATGTTTTAAGAGAATCACCCAAAAGGGTTAAAATTTCAAAAAATTTGTTGATCATCCAACTTTTATTAAAAATCGAGTTTCTAAACCAATGAGTAAAGCCATCTAATTCTTCTATATATTCCTTGACTTGATTAGATTTTATTTTTTCTAACCTATTTTCTAATAAACTGCGAAGATGATTCTTAATTTCTTCAATATTTTCTTCGTTTTGGTATTTATCTAAGTTAACCCCGATATTTCTAATGAAAACTTTTCTGTGAGAGTCACTAGCAGTATTGAAGAAAATTGATATCAGTGAGTCTTCAACTTCTAAAAGTTCTATTCCTTGTAGATATAACACTGCGATTTGACTTATAAATTGGTCTTTTGAATATGGAATTAGTCTTTCATTCTCATTTATTAACTCTAGCGCAAATAAATAATATGGCCTTAATATCTTGAAGAATTGAGAATAGATTCTATTATAATCAATTAATCCTGCCCATGTGGCTTCAAAGTAGTCCAATATTCCAGTAGACATTAGAGTATCAATATGGTCTCTAACCCAATCCTCTTCAAGGTGAATTAAATAATTCAAATTAGATCCAAATATGTATCTAGTGGTGTAAAGGGAATCTCTAAGCAAATTCTCAAACATATCTAAAACCTCAGGATTGAATTTAGATAACTTATTCGTTTCATTTTCATATCTTTCCGGTTCAGATTCTATAATCCAAGATAGATAAGAAAAGATAGCCTTCATTGCAACTCCGTGTATCGTGTTTAATTGCATTTCTCTTGGCATCCATTTCCGCTGAATATTATCTATTTCTTTTTCATTCGAAAGATCAGTATTTTCAATTAGTTTTGTAATCAAATTCCAGATAGTCTCCCTATATTTAATTGGCATTCGATTATCATTTAAATTGTCACGAATGAAATCAGCAATTGATTTTTTAATATCCCAATTTGTGTCCTCTTCAAGAAAGATCGGTTCTTCGTCTATTTTAATTTCATTGGAAAGAATTTTATTGAATATCGTGAATAATCCTTCAAGATCTATAGTATTTGCTCACCTTTTAGTGCCTTATTTAATCCTCTTATAATAAAAGAAATATACTTATGCAGTTTGTTATTCTTTAAAACGCTCTCTAACATTATGATAAAATCATCAGGCCTTTGGGGAGCATTCTCCTCTAATTCTCGACCTAATCCTATTTTTGACAAGTTGAAGTCTTTTTTACTTTCATATGATAACAAAAAAGACGTAATTTCATCCATAGTCATTTTTTCAATCTTATCTTTAGAAATTGGGGATTTAGTACCAAACGTTATCTCTGATTCTCTGAAGAGATTAACTCTCTCAATTTCCTCTCTTGTAATTTCTAGATTGTCCAAAAAATCTTGGTCAATAAAATTCTCTATAGCTTTAAGTTTTTCAATTTGCCAATTCTTTACAAATTTATTAATCTCTTCTTTTGTTAATTCAGGAAATACTTTTATCCGTTTTAATTTCTTCCACTTTCTTTTTTTCCATTTTTTCCTTTCTTTCTTTACTTCCTTAATCACAAATTTTGTATAATTTTCTTGAGTTGATTTCGGTAATTTATCAAAAGAAGTCTCAAATAAATGAAAAAGTTCATAATTCTCATCTATACTTCTAAATTGTTCCTGATCAATTTCAAGATTATAAACAATATCACCAGATAAGTCCGAAAAATTGTAGTATGATATAAATTCTAAACGCTTGAAGATTAAATATTTAAATTTCCCTAATTCTTTTATCATCTCAGGAAACAGCTCTTTTCTATTGTTTCCGATGTATGATATAATATCTTTAATAACATCCACTAAAATATTGCGAAAATTTTTCGAAAGTGGTTTTTTCTCTACAAATTTTCGCCAAGTTAATGATAGATCTTTAATTACATCAGAATTTTTTCCTTTTAAAAAGAAATTTATTGATACCCTAAGTACATTCGAAAATAGATTTAAGGTTTTCAAGGGAAATTTCTGCATTACATTAGGTAAAACCTTTTTAACCAAATCCTCATAAATATAAGATTGGTATTCTTCTTGAAATTCTCCAGGCAATTTTTCATGATAAATTTCTCTCATTTCATAATTCTTCGAACTTATTTTTTTCCACTGTTTATTTAATATTTCATTTAATTTTTGATCATTTTCTAAAATTTGAGTCTTTATTGCAAACATAGTCTTGAGTAAATTAAAAATCTCTTTTTCCCCATTGTTCTCTATAATCCTTAATACTAAGTCAACTATTGGATAATATAAAGAGGGTGTATATACCTTTTGAGAGTTCATCCATTTTTTTATAGACTTAATCATTTGAATGATATATTCATATGGCATCTGAATTAGACATTTTATATAATCCACTCTCGCTCCAAGATGATTAGTATTCGCATGTTTTTTAATAATTTCTAACACTTTTTCTGGTTTATATTTCGCTACTTCTAATAGAAATGAGGGTTCAATGCTTCTTTCTCCAAATATAGGAGTCTTATCGAATAAACCTTTCTCATCTAATAACTCAATCCAATTTGGATTTTTTAAATGTTTAAAAAAATATTCATATTGTGATAAATTTTTGATGAAAGACATAGCCATATCAACATCTTCATTTGAAGGGTTCTCAATTTCTATTAAATTATCAAGTTCTTTAATTGAATCGTATACTGGACCTAAAATTGCAAATATAATGTTTTCAAATATATCTAATTTTTGTCCAAATTCTTCACTTTTAACATTATCAACTCCATGGTGACAAATCTTTACGAAATAATCATAAAGATCATCCCATTGCTTAATAATTGCATCTTTTCCTATACCACCAAGATCATCTAACTGTTTTAGAAGGATTTTCATTTTTTCCTTTTGCTTTCCTTTATTATTCTTATGAGTTACTAAACTAATATGGCGTAACATTAAGTTATTCAGTTCCCTTAATGAATGGGCCGCCTGTGAAAAGTTTTCTGGATTTTCATGATATTGCATAGCCATTAATGCCCCCTGGTATATCTTATGCAATACTTTTTCACTAAAAGTTTGTTCTCGTAGGATTTTTAATATATCAAGTTGCCGTTTTGTAAATTTTTTTTCTTTCATGAAATATTTAAACTCTTTATTTTGGTTAACAATTCTAATTGCCTAAGAAAGAAATAAGCCTGCTTTTTATCTTCTTTCATAATAATATTAGAAAAATCTTTTCACACATTATTTTAATACATTTAATTTTATAAAAAAATACTTGATTTATTAGAATCTCTTATTTCACATTTAACTCTTTTCAATTTCTCCCATATTTCAGGTAAATTAGTATAAGGAAATGAATTTTTTAAATTAGAGCAAATAGAGACCTTCATATTATAATCTAAATGAAAACTGAGAACTCCTTGCTCACACACAGAACCTTCAATACATCCTTCAATCCAATAATTTTTTCGACGTGGAATACTATGCCATTCTACGAAGTTTGATTCGGGTTTTTCTCGAATGAGCAGTAAATTATCTATATTCTCAAACGTGCTTTCTACTTAATCAATCGTTTCAAGATCCGAAACAATGTGATTTATACCGACTTTACACCCGAGTGCTTTATAATAGTTAATTGCCCTTTGTATAAGTTTCTCATTTTGCCAGGTAGGATGCAATTTATCATAAGGAATATGAATTTTACAGGTAGAACAGCTAGCAGCATTACGCTCTACTAATCAATTATACCAAAAGTTTTCGGATATCCAAGAAAATAGATTAAATCTTATAATTAACTATGCAGATGCAATCACTTCAGAAGAAATTATTATTAAAAAAGAGATAGAATCAGCTCTCAATAGTTTAGAAGGAAAAAACATATATTTTTTCGATGCTGAATATGATTCAGAAACTACAAGCAGTGGGCCATATGGTATGTTTGTATTAGGTTGGATGGATAGAAAAGGAAATGTGCAACAAAGATTTCTTGATATTATTAAGAGAATGGTAGGAACGTTAAAAGAGAACAAACGTTATGGATATTTACTGATAAGAGTCGTTGAGGCAAAAATTAGTTTTAAGGATTACAATCCTCAGCTCAGGCATATAAGGGATTCTAAATTGAAGAAATAAGTTTTGATTTTTTGCTTTTTTCTAGTCTCGTTGTGATTATTATTATAGCGGGGTTAGGGATTCTAATTTTATACCGAACGATCAAAAAAAATTGAAATATAAACAGAGTAATTTGAATTACTAAATTACAATTATTACTAGATTTAATTCTATTTTTTTAGAAGCTTGAGCTTTCTGGAGTCTAATGGTCTGGGATATCGATTATTGAGTAAAAAATTATTATATTTTACCAAGGAGAATTTTTAACTTAATAATGAAGTCTTTTGGAAAATTTATCTCGAAATTATCTCTTTTTTTTCCCATTATTCACAACTCCTCGGTTGTATGAGCATTTTTTAACAGGTCTATTTTAGTATATCTTTGATTTTGGGTAAAGGCATTATCTTTGTGGTGTTCAATTCTATTAAAATTTATTAAGGGCCCTAATTCAACGACCTTATTAAGACTCAAAATCCAATTATATTTTTCATCTAAAATCTTTTTTTCATCATCGATCATCATATTGTCTTGAAAATATTCTACAAAATCTTCATAATCTAATAAAAGTTGGTCGTCTTTTGGTATTTGGTTGATTTCGTAGCAATATCTAATCTGTTTATTGCAATAGAAGGCGATAAAACCCGAGGGTCTAAAGCTTCTATTGTTTTGACAGAAGTATTTATTACATTTAAGAGCAACTTCTTCACCAAAACTGCATCCTGCAACGATCAACACTCTTTCGTTTTTATCAGCATTCCATTCTTCGGTTATCAATTTTTTATTTCTCAATAACTTATCAAAATTTTCGCAGAGAAATTCCAAAAGGCGATCTTTTTTAGAGTACTCTTCGAGCCATCCATTTATTTGAGTCCAGTTTGCCCATAATACAATATCATCCAGTAATTTAGGTTTTTTAACATCTGTAGTAATATATAACAAAAAATCACTATCTTCTCTTAATAGTTTTATATGCCTTTTTAATTGGTCTACGTTTGCTTTGCTGAATGGTGTTATTTTACTTTCAATAAATATTTGGAATTTAAAGGAGCACTTAAGGGATCCATCTGGTAGAGATTCTTTCTGTTTATCTTGAGATATAATAGTTATTTTATTTTCGGGCAATTCTTTTTTAAAATTATCAACCATTATATATCTAATAAGCTCTTCCTTTCCTGCCTCAAAAATGTGGAGTAATGCTGTGGTGACTTTATTCTCTAAACCTTCATAATCTCCAAAAATTGAGAGATCGTTAATTTCTGGCATAATCTACCTGATTTCTGATTATTTGTAATTATGGAATTCTTTATTATAGGGTTAAATTTTATCGAGTAAAAAATAAGATTCTGGAGCCTCTCAATATCGAGGGATTCACAGGCTTTAAGAGTTCTTCCGAGCTTCTGCTACCCTTACTCACAGCATAAATTCCATATACTTTTCCCTTCTAAATCAAGAAGATCAAACTCATACTCACTTATTCCCCTTTTAAAGTTCATTAAATTTCTATAATTTTTTATGAGATTCGTTCATTTTAATTTTTAATCTGATTTTGAATTTAATAGAAATTAAGAGAAATACATAATAACCGCATCATTAGGACACTTTTTTTTAATTTCAATAACATCTTTCATTAGATTTTAAGGGTTTATTGTATTCTAAAGGATCTTTTTCAGGTTCTACATCCACATAATCCGTAAGATCTTTTTTAGGTTTATTTAGATTTTTAATGTCCCTATAGATAATGGTCATCTTTCGCCTTTTATTGACCAATACGTCATAAAGTTTTTCTACCTTAGTGTTTTCTTTTTTTTTTTTTGATTTCTTCTAATCAATCAAAGTCAAAATCATCGATTTCTTCTTTTGCTTTTTCTTCAGTTATCTTTTGTTTCTCCTGAGCTTCTTCTTCTTCAAAATCAAAGTCAAAATCATCGATTTCCTCTTTTGCTTTTTCTTTAGTTATCTTTTGTTTCTCCTGAGCTTCTTCTTCTTCTTCTTCAAAATCAAAGTCAAAATCATCTATATCAAAATCATCATTTATATTGACTTCCTTTACAGAGGAGTGAAATGTATTAACTAATTTCCTAAAGTATTGGTCATCGTGCATCTGGAACTTCATAATAGCTTGAATAGAACCCATTTGTAATTCCAATCCAGGTGGTAAGATCGTTTCTACAATATGAATCGCTATAAATTTCTTCTTTTTTCTTAAAGCATAGTTAATTTCATTGCAGACGTTTACAGATTCAATAGATTGAGGAGAGATGAAAACCAAAAAAGCTAAACAGTTATTAATAGCTACTGCGATTTCTTCAGACCATTCATTTGAAGGTTGAATGCCTTCATCATACCAAATCCTATACCCCTCTTCATGTAGCCTTTTAATTTCATTATAAACGATATCTCTATCCTTATGAGCATAACTCACGAAAATATATGGCTCTTTTCCTTGATATGCATCAAAAGGAACTGACATGATTTAAGTATTTATTTATTCAAAATTACAATATCTTTTCTTTATTCACTAAAGTATTAAAGTTTATTTTTTTGCAAAAGCCATTATACGACAACAGAATGAATTTGAATTTGTAATTAAAAACAGGGCTAATTTAAGTGAGAAAACATAAAACTTTGGAAATTAAAATTATTATGAAATGTCCTATAAAATTGAATTTACCATTCATCTGGGGGTTCTATAAGTATAATATTAGGAGAATTAAAAATATTCTTTAAATCCATTGTGAATTCAAATAATTGAATGAAAACATCTGTACTATCAAGAATACACCCTAATTTCTGCCTTGTTTCTCCAATTTTCATGTTAATTGGACAATCTGGAGCAGTTTCTTCTATTTTTTTTAAGATGTTGTCGAAATACTCGAAATCATGTAAATTTGTTGACTTTTATTCTTGGAGTGAGATATTATATTGTTGAGCAAGTCTCAAGAATCATTTTTTAGATCTTCTTTAATTGTTGGATTTTTATGTTCTTTAGTTCTTCGAATTCTTTCTATAGATAATCCTATTTTTTTATATAGTGAATCAACCAAAATATTCTCATAACTATCTAATAATCGATGTGTAAGTAATTTATCTCTTAGTAATCCAACTCGATACACTAATTTCAATCCTTTCTTTAAAATGTAATTTTTATAATCATTAAATATTTGATTGTTTGTATTAACCTTAACTAAACTATTGACATGTGAATGATATGAGCGTGAAACTAAATTGGGGATATTTTTAAAGAAATTTTGATGAATATATCTTGCTAAGAAGTCTAAATATGTCTTAGAATAAATAAACATTGTTTTAATATCCAAGGCTAGTTTTAAGTTAGCATGTGCTTCTTTTCTTGGATTAAAATTATTATACTTAAAATTTCTATTTATCTGCTTATCAATTCTTCTATTAATAATCTGAAGAGAAAGAAAACAGTGCCCCATATAAATATAAGTATAGCTCTTATGATCTTGGTTCGAGGCAACTAAAGGAAAATCGGTAAATTTCATACTTTTCTATTCATTATGATTTATTAATAATTTCAGCAACATTTTCAAACATTTTTGTTAATACCCCCAAAAATAGTAAATTTATTCTTATATTTCTCTTTATTTTAGCAAATTCAAACAATACAGAGAGATTTTTTGTTTTTATGTTAATAATCTTAGTTTAATATTTATAAACATATAATAATAAAATTGTTCTTGTTCTCGTCACAAAAGAATAATATTTCAAGAAATCATACACACTTTAAATTAATTAGTCTAAGAATTATATAGAATAGACGACCAAGAGCAAGAACTAAAGGAAAAATTTATTCAAAATACAAAAAAATTATTACAAAATAAGGAATCAATTTTTTGAATGATGAATGAATATAATGAAAAAATAGAAGGATTTTTGGAATATTATGTAGAATTACCATTTAACTTAGCTCTTCCGACGGGTTATTATGCTTTAAATGTACCAAGACAGTTAAGAGTACATCGAGATATGTACTTTTTACAGAAAGGAAATGAAATCAGGAATGTAGCAACAATACAGCGGCAAATTGTAACTTCAGATAGACTATTTGATGAGAGGGGTTTAGTTGATGACATTTTTTCAGAATTTAATTATATAAGAAAGATGAAAACTGTATTATTCGCTCATTATAAGACTCGACTCCAATTAACTATTGAAAAAAAGGAATTTGAAGAAAAATTTATAAATGGTCGTATAAGGCATAATGATTTAAAAATTCCCTCAGAACTGACAGAAGCTTATTACAAGAGATTTAGAGAAGAAGTTAATGGATTTTTGTCGTATTATAAGAGTTATTTTACAATAAATAATCAAGGGCATGCAATACAACATGAAATTCATCCTCTTTCCTCATATGAATTCAGCAAATGCACAACTGGCATTCTTTTAGTTTTTAATAATCAAGCGATTGAACTACCTCCAATAATTGAGGATTATGGAAATTATTATGGAATACCTGAATTTACCTTTACTCATCAATTTAATGAAAAGAAATTTTCTGAATTTGAGAAACTCATTACTCAGAGAAAGCATATTCCTCTTTCTCCTTATCAAAAAATGTTTGAGTTGGCTAAAGAATTCTATAGGACAAAGAAAAAGGAAATGATTTCACTAATCATAATTAATGCGATGACTGCTATAGAATCAATGTTAAATATTTTAGAAAAAATAAATCCTATCTTTGTAAAGCTTAAAATCGAAAGAGAAAATGAATTATATGGAAAAAATCGAAAGAAAGTTCAAATTTTAAATTTTTATCTAAATTTCTATCGAAGAAAAAAAGATAAACTCCGCCCTAATACTATTATTAGGATAACTAAAATACAGCTTAGTAAGCTAATTATAAAAAATCACGCATCGTTGGATAATATTTCTCAAGGATTTCATATTTTAAAGTACTTAAATTTTACTCGGATAATTAGAAACCAGATAATTCATGAGGGTGATACTGATTATGAAAAAGAAACAAATACCATTCGTTTTAAATTAATCAATAATATTAGAGAAATTAACTACGATGATCTCTGGATTGAAATATTAAAATCATATAAAGGATTAAATTCGGCTATTTTGAATCTTAAATATCCACAAATCGATTGGGACATCGAATCAAAATATTTAAAAACAAATATAGCAACTTCTGTTTCTCCATCTAAAAAAGGAATGGTTTTACTTATCCCAAACATCGATTGGAGGGAAATCTATTCATATAAACATGAGATACCCGAATTTACAATTCCTCCGGAGAAATTTCCTATAGGCATAAAAACAAATGATGGAAAAATAATAAATTTAAATTTAGATTTTGAAAGAGGAAAATATGAAGTTATTGATCAAAAAATTACTAAAAGTGGAGATCCAGAATTTCCTTTTAGAATTTTTCCTGTGGACATTACTTATGATCAATTTAAAGTAAAGTATGAATGTAAAAAACTTAATTTATTTATCTCTGCTAAAAATTTATTTTATAATTTCCGCAATTGTCCTAATTGTGATTTCATTTTAGCTATTCATCGACATATAGAATATAGAAATAAGAAATGCCCTAAATGTAAGGAGGAATTTGATTTAAATCAATTTATTAAAGACTTTAACTTAGGATTGTATGAAGATGCTAAAAAAAAAGAGAAATATAACGAAGCGTTGAAGCATCTTGATTTAGTTATTCAAATCGATCAAAACGATGCTATTTTATGGGATAATAAGGCTTTCATTTTGATTAAACTTGGGGAGAATGATCTAGCTATTGAAAGCTGTGATAAAGCATTAGAATTGGATCCAAATTTTTCTAATGCATATTACAATAAATCTTGTGCATTTTCACTAAAGAATGATGCTGTGAAAGCTGGAAATAATCTTCAAAGAGCCATTAAGGGTGATTCTAAATATAAAGAATTAGCAAGAACTGATACTGATTTTGATAATATCCGTAATAAGAAAGAATTTAAAAAATTATTAAAAAATTAAATATCAATAAATAGATTTATCATCTATATACAGAATATTTTCCTCACCTATTTCCTCGAGTAAATGTTTTCCTAACGATATTTTAAAGCTCGAAAGTGTATTAATTATTTTATTGATAATTGATAAAAGAAATTATCAATCGAGGGTTTGGTAGAAAAAAATATAAGCAAAAAACAAAAACTTTCCTTTTCAAATACATTCCTACAAAACGTGCTTGTTCTCGATTTATCAAGTACGTCAAGAAATACAGAAGAAAATTACTTCTCCGTAATAATATTCTTAATGGGATTTTCACAGGTAGAAAAGGAGATCTTGAAACTACCCATGAAACTTTATCCAAATTCGATTATTTTTATTTCAGAGATTATTGGGATACAGAGATTTACTTACTTGTTAACGAATATACTAAACGAATAAAAAAGAGGATAGTCTAACATGAAGAAAAATTATTTAAATAAATTACACCTCCCAAATTATTTAAATATCAAATCTGATTATTATTCTCAACCAAATCTCAAAAATTAAGGGACAAAATTCTGACAATTCGAAATTACTTTCAAGAAAAGGTAAATAATGCAATTACAAGGCAGAATTTCCAAAATCTTACCCAACTCTACAATGAAATTAATAACTTTATTTATAGCTCTGATGTTATGAAACCAAGATTGACTGAGACTGAAAAGAGAGATTTAAGAATTCTTGCCAGAAAACTATTTGAAAAAATAGTGGTTGTAGCCGTACGGAAGTGATTAAATTAGGATGAATATTATAAAAAAAGCATTAGACATCTTGCGGAAAGTAAATAAATCTATTGAATTTATGGACGATAATGAAGCGAAAGAACATCTTGGCGAACTACAAAAAGAATTAGACAAAAAAAAGACAAATACGAAGAGTTAGAAGAAAAGTTAAGGCTAGCTTTCAAAAATTACAATCGTAAATGTGAAGGTTGAACTTTTCATTTTAGTTCCTCTTTTTTATCTAATTTAGGAAAATAATTAAGAAAATATGTGATACTGTCTTTTAATAATCTTTTTCTATTTAAATGTTTAATTAAATATACCTTTCTACATACTTTATCAACTTTAAAATGATTACACCTAAGCTTATC
>SDBT01010101.1_pt1 | contig 15272 bp, 12 predicted proteins | sample 2277101 | NCBI WGS metagenome assembly SDBT01 (sample SAMN10404973, study PRJNA504765) | marine sediment metagenome | isolation source: marine sediment core GS10_PC15, 103 cmbsf | place: Arctic Ocean: Southern Knipovich Ridge | collected 2010 | reverse complement strand
TAACCGTTAGAACTGAAGATATTGTTGACGCACTGCAGGATAGCTTGGTGGATATCGTTAATATGGTCAAGCGGGTGTTGGAGAAAACACCGCCTGAATTGGTGTCGGATATCATGGACCGCGGTGTAGCTCTATGTGGTGGCGGAACTCAATTAAGAGGCATAGATCGATATTTAACACGTAAGTTAGGGATTCCAGCGTATCTGGTTGATAATCCCACCACATGTACCGCAGAAGGGGCAGCAAAAGCCCTGACAATGCTTGCTGACCTGAAAAGAGCAATCAAGCAATAAAAAATACCGGAGAATATTTTCTCCGGTATGTAATGGTGATATTAGCGTCTCCGCCTTCCCCCGAAAAATAGCATGCTATAGTAAAGCAATGTGGATAATGCCTGGACGGCACCAGCTACATATGTGAGAGCCGCTGCATCAAGCACTGTGTTTACACCGTTCATTTCATTTCCATACACGATGCCCGAAGAAGCGAGAATGTTTTTTGCCCGTTTGGAAGCATCCATTTCAACAGGGATTGTTACGAAAGCAAATAAGGATGTTGCCGCAAAAAGAATTAAACCAATTATCGCAAGATTATCCATGGCAAGAAACCATCCCCCCATAAATATGATAGGGCCTAACCAGCTGCCTAACCGGACTGAAGGAACCATCAATGACCGAAGGGATAATGGGCCATATTTTTCACTATGTTGGATCGCGTGGCCTGCTTCATGGGCGGCTATGCCAGCCGCTGCGATGCTGGGAGTCCCAAAAACTGATTTGCTCAAACGCAGAATTTTTTTACGTGGCTCGTAATGGTCACTTAACATTCCGCGAACTTGCTCAATACGTACATTTTGCAGATTATTCGCGTCAAGTACCTGGCGGGCGACCTCAGCCCCGGTCATGCCGTTGCTAATGCGAATTTTTGAATATTTTCTATAAGCGCTTTGTACTTTTGATTGCGCGTATATCCCGAGCAGCAGTGCGGGGATACTGATCAAAAAATATAAGCCGTAATTTCCGAAATACATTTTTTCTCCTTCTCGCTAATATATATTGAATATATTATATGAAATTCATGTTAATATTTTGTAATAATTAGATAATAAATATTTTGTGGTCCTACTGCTTTAAATTCAGTTAGGATCATATCAATAATAGGCGGATAAAGTATGGCAGATGTCAGTAACAACGGTGATCGTGAAACGAAATGGTTGCGCCGGATTGCGCGTATTTGGTCCTCTCCTATAATTGTTTACTCTCTAATAATGCTTACCGGTTATACATGGAGCTGGGTGACAATTGGAAAAGCAGATCCGTATACTGTGGAGGGCTTTCCCTTCATAGAAGCACTACCCCCAATCATGATGTTTCTGAGTGTCTTGGGATTAGGTATTGCCTGGCGTTGGGAGAGATTGGGAGGAACTATTACCGTTGTTTTCCATTTAATAACGATTTTATTGCTTTTAATGCAAAGACCGATCACTCAAGATGTCTTTCGCTCAGCAATCCCTTATATTATGTCGATCGTAGTTGTTATTCTTGGAATATTGTTCTGGTTGTGTTGGTGGCGATCTAGGAAAGTAACAACTATTAAGAATAGTAACTGACCAATAGCTGTACATGACTTCACTTAGCGCGGAGGAAATAGACGCAGAAAATGAGAAGATTGGCTATAATCAGAGTATGTCTGATTGTGGAGTCTGCAAGGGAGTTACTCAATAGTTAGGCTACCAGAACTCATATGGTTTTCCTGTATTTAATCTTTAAACTTGAAATAGTGTTGATAAACTTCTTAGAATCCTTCAGGAATAAATAATGGTTGATTTTCTGCAAAATGTAAAAGAAATTCTTTTTGCAGTAGATTTAGTAATTCTCTATGTACTGCTTATAGGAATTGGGTGGTCAGTTGCATTTCCGAATAGACGTGTATGGCCGCCACCGAAAAAATGGTCGTGGCAGTACACATTAACTTGGGTACTCTTTTACATTGCTTTCATCTTAAATGGTTTTCTTGTCTTAATAGATTGGAACAGCTGGTTATTTACGTATAATTCGCGTTTCTTTCTCGGCATTCCTATCGTGGTAATAGGATCGCTCCTCTTTTCTTGGGGCTTAGCTTCACTTGGCACTAAGAATACATCTGGTCTTAAAGAACGCTTCATAATAAAGGGACCATACAAGTTTACGCGGAACCCCCAATATTTAGGTGATTTGATATTGTTTGCAGGAATTATTCTGATATCCAATTCATTTTATGTGTTAATTACGCATGTTCTTCTAATTCTAGTATTTTCAATTACACCTTTGGCGGAGGAAGTTTGGTTGGAAGAAACGTATGGAGAGGATTATAAAAAGTACAAGAAGATAACGCCAAGATTTTTATAGGGTATGTTTCTTTTTTCAAAGAAAGCCTAATATATATTTGAAATTATTCGAATTAGATTTTAGGAGGCGTCCCTGGGGAGACTCGAACTCCCGCCTTCGGCTTCGGAGGCCGACACTCTATCCGCTGAGCTACAGGGACGTGTAGAGGATAGATTTTACCATGTGATGACATTTGGTTTTCTCTAATAAAAAGTTCAAATTACTTAATAAATAAACGGCTTCTCATCGGATTAGGCATAGAAATGAGTTTTTTTAGATCAACATGTGCAAACTGCGGGCATGAGAGATATGCTTTAAGATGCTTCTTGAAAATACTTGAAGTTTTTTTAGGACCATAAAAAGCTATCATTAGAAGCCAGTGAGTTTTAATAAAATTAATGATCTGGTCTGCGGAAAGAGATGCTTTGCTTATTTTAGAAAAGATCCATGGATTTCCAATTGCTGCCCGGCCAATCATTACTCCATCGCAGCCAGTTTGCTTGATCATATTTTGTATATCTTTTTGAGATCGAACATCCCCATTGCCGATTACGGGAATTTGTACCGTCTCTTTAATTTCTCTGATTGCGCTCCAATTTGCGGAATCCTGCCAGCTCTGATCCCTCGCACGTGCATGGACAGCGATCATTGCTGCCCCTGAACCCTCGATGATACGGGATAACTCTTTATAATTTAAGGTTTCTTGATCCCAGCCTAACCTTATCTTTGCTGTAACGGGTACTTTAAGATGTTTTACGAGTCGAGTAATAATTTTTTTAACTGATTCCGGTTCTTTCAATAACCCTGCTCCTGCTCCTCTTCCCACAACCCTTCTTACAGAACAGCCAAGATTGATATCGAAAAAATCAGGTTCTTTTTCGGATAGGATCTGAGCGGCTAATAATATTTTATCCGAATCCCTACCATACAGCTGAAACCCAACCGGTCTTTCGGATTCCGAAAAGCAAGTTCTTTTTTCAATATAATTTAAACTCATTGGGACATCAAGAACATTGATGAATTCAGTATATGTTACAGCTGATCCCTTGTTTCGACATAACCATCTAAATGGTTGATCGCTAATGCCATCCAAAGGCGCAAGAATCAGGTTGCCATAAACTGTGATATTTCCGAAAGAAAAAGTAGGCTTCATGATAAGAAATGACGGTAAGTGACCTTATCTTGAAGTTTTTACGATATTTGCGATAGCTTTCAAATGCTCTGGTGTAGTGCCGCAGCATCCGCCGATGATCCTGGCGCCAGTTTCTATCCATGCGGCTGCATTTTCTGCCATTTGCTCGGGTGTGATATCGTATGTTGGTTTACCGAAATCATCCAGGTGGGGAAGACCGGCGTTAGGTTTGAACCAAATAGGTATATCCGTGGCATTGACAAGCTCTTTGAGAGCATTGAAATTATCGTCTAAGCTTTTTCCGCAATTTATCCCAATTGCAGAAAGTCCTAAATCTTCCACTTCTCTTGCAAAGGAAGAAGGGCTTACCCCCATCATTGTTTTTACTCCTCTATCAAAACTGAAAGAACAGATTAACGCTTGTTGGCAAGAAGATTTAACGCCGCTTATAGCTGCTTTTGCTTCATTGAGATCAAATTGTGTTTCAATAACTATAATGTCAACACCAACAGCGCATAATGCTGCGGCTTGCTTTGCGTAATAGCTTTCAGCTTTCATAATGTCTATTGTTCCAAATGGTTTCAGCATCTGACCCAGTGGTCCAATTGAACCAGCGACAAGAACACGAGTATTTTTAACAGCTTCCTTTGCCAAAGTGACAGCTGCATGATTAACCTGTTCGTATTTATCCCCTAATCCTGAATGTTTAAGACGGATTTCAGAACCGCCAAATGTAGAGGTGAGAATGATTTCTGCACCTACTTCGATGAAGTCAAGATGTAGCTGTTTAATCTTTTCGGGATTATCAATCACCCAATTCTCTGCGGTTACTCCTTGTTCTAAACCGCGTTGGATTAGGTTTGTGCCGGTAGCTCCATCCGAAACAACAACTTTTTTCTCAAATAATAGATCAGAAAAATTTTGCGAATCCATATGTTTCCTCTAAAAATATAAAAACGTTTATAAAACCTGTAAATAATCCGCTTAACAACAATCAAAGTGTATCAATTCTATTTTTGACAGAAAGGAATAATCCATGAGAAGTGACAAATATTGGAGTGAGGTCATTAATTGTTGATTTGATTTAGTAGATAGTCGCGTGAGTCACTTTTCCTTTTACGAATAATTCCATCTTTCATCAGAGTAATTATTGAAGTGAGACCTCTGAAAACTATGGACCTAAGTCTTAAGAAAAGAGTTGTGATTTTAATGAAATCACCTCGTTTGCTCACATTAAACTAATGTAATCAGGCAGTTTGCAGTCCTTTTTGAATTTTTTCTTGGGTTATTGGAAGGTCACGGAACCAGATACCAGAAGCATTATGAATAGCGTTAACGAGCGCGGGGGCTACGCCATCTACAGCGATCTCTGCTATTGATTTCGCCCCATAAGGACCACTGGGTTCATCTGTTTGGACGAAAATGACATCCATAGGCGGTATATCATCTGCTTTATATATTCTATACGTCTTAAATTGATCATTAGTGATACGGCCTTTTTCATTAAAATATGTGTCTTCAAACATTGTGAATCCTAACGCCTGCGCCATACCGCCTTCTGCTTGTCCGACAGCAGTTAATGGATTGATTACTCTTCCACAATCTACAATCATCAATAAACGGTCGATTTGTATTTCGCCGGTTTTAATATTGAATGTAACTTCAGCAAATTGCGACCCGGTTGGCGGAGGGCTGACATAACTCATGTTCGATTCTGTAGCCATGATCTGGTGTTGGTCTAATTGATGCAGGCTGCTGAGAGCGACATCCTCAAGCGAAACCTGCTTCCCGTCCGGTGATTTTATCAATTTATTTTCTAAGATAAGGTCTTGATAGTTTTCTCTACGCATCATCTTTGCTGCATGCTTGAGAATCATTTCTCTGACCTTTTTTGCAGCTTTAACGACTGCTCCACCACTTATATATGTAGTAGAACTCGCGTAGGCGCCCTTATCAAACGGTGTGAAGTCTGTATCAGATGAATAAACGATGATATCTTCTACTCCAACACCAAGCTGTTCAGCAGCCATTTGAGCAAGGATCGTGTCAGAACCAGTTCCGAGGTCGGTTGCACCAACAAATAAATTATAAGAACCGTCATCATTGAGTTTAATAGTGGCGGCTCCCATATCTAATCCAGCAATTCCAGAACCGTGAATCATGATAGACATACCAATGCCATGGCGAATATCACCGGATTCATTGGAGAAAGCTTTCCGTTTCTTATAGTAATCCGTTGCTTTTAATCCTATAGTTACGCATTCTTTGATAGCAGTTGTTGCCATTGATTGGTCAAATCCTTCCCGACCCTCTCCCAACTTACGAGCTAAATGCATTAATTCGCCCAATTTCAACCAATTTTTCTTTTTGAATTCAACGACATCTAGTTCAAGTTTGTCGGCAATCTCTTCCATCAGCACTTCAATTGCAAATTGTTCCTGCATCGCTCCATATCCTCTGTACGCGCCAGCAGGGGGTGTGTTTGTGTAGACAACATCACAAATAAAGCGTGAGTTCGGTGCGTTATAAAGGGTTAATCCTTTGAACCCGCCAACCATATTCACTGTCAAAGCATGAGTTCCATACGCACCTGTATCACCGATCAGTTTTAATTCTGCTGCAGTAACTTTCTCATCTTTAACTGCTAATTTATATCGAATGATTTGCCGGTGCCGTGATCGTCCGCTGGTAAATTCTTGACTGCGTGTATACTCCAACCTAACCGGCTGTCTTGTAGCTATCGTAAGGTGACTGCAAAGATCTTCAAGTAATACTTCTTGTTTTCCGCCAAACCCACCGCCGATTCTCGGTTTGATTACGCGGATTTGTTTTATGGGCAAACCTATCAATGGGGATATGATCCGACGAACATGGAATGGGACCTGTGTGCTGGAACGCACAACCAAACGGTTATCTTCATCAAAATATGTGATACAGATATGCGGTTCCATCTGTGCATGCTGCTGTTTCGGTGTTCGGTATTCCCCTTCAAAAACAATATCCGCATTATTAAAAGCTGTATCTGGATCACCAACCTCAGCTTCAAGATGGTGTACAATATTTCGCGACGCATCAAAGATTCCTTCCGTATCACCCTCATCGTGAATAATGGGGGCACTTCCACTCATTGCCATTTCACAATCAAGTACATGGGGAAGAATTTCATATTCAACATCAATTAATTGCAGGCCTTTGTCAGCAATTTCCTGAGTTTCTGCAGCAATAATTGCGACACGATCGCCAACATGCCGAACCTTATTATCAAGTGATACTTGGTCATGTGGTAGCGGCTGAGGGAAACTCTGACCACCGGTTGCGTATTTCAGACGCGGGATATCCTTATAGGTAAGTACTACATGAACACCGGGAAGCTGTTTTGCTTTGCTAACATCAATATCAATGATTTTGGCATGAGCGTGGGGGCTGGTTAATAATGCACCGTAAAGCATCCCATCGAGGTGGATATCATCAGTGAAAACTGGTTGACCGATTGCCAGTTTTACGCTGTCCACTTTTTTGACAGATTTTCCCACCTCAGATAATTGTTTCATTCCATTTGGTGTTAATATAAGGGGTAGAAGCGGGGATTTATTGCCGTCTTTACGATAATAAGCTTCAGGTAGATCAATCTCACCGATATTCTCCCCAAATTTTATCTCTTGTGGGATATAGGGCGGAACTTCTTCTCCTCGCATTACGGCAGATGCCCGAGTAACTGCATCAACTATTCGTACGTAACCTGTGCACCTGCATAAAACACCTGAAAGAGCTTTTCGGATTTCCGCTTCTGATGGTTCACTGTTTTTTTGAATGAGGCTTTTTGCAGTAAGGATCTGAGCCGGAGTACAAAATCCGCATTGTATAGCGCCTGTTTCAATAAATGCGTTATGAAGCGGGTGGAGGTTATCAGCAGTTCCCAAGGATTCAATTGTTTCAATAGACCTGCCATTTATTACGGACATTTTTACTAAACACGATTGAACAGGTTTATTGTTAATTAAAACGATGCACATTCCGCAATCCCCCTGACCGCCGCATCCAGATTTCACACTCATTAAACCATCTTCTCTGAGGAAATCTAATAAAATGTCATCCGGATTTACTCCTGCTTTACGTTTCAGCCCATTTAAAGTAAATTTTATTTCCAAATTTTTCGGGTTGTGACTCATTGTTTTCTCCTTCGATAATTTTCATGAAGAAATACGACTGTCAATGATTATTCTATTCATTTTACTATACAAAGATTGATGATTTGTTTAAAAAAAAATCCGGTTCAACCGGATTTTAGGCGGGAGCGACGGGGTTCGAACCCGCGGTCTCGGCCTTGACAGGGCCGCATGTTAGCCACTACACCACGCCCCCGTGGGATAGATAGTTTAACATGGAGTTATTATGTCGTCAAGATGGTGAACTAATTCAATCCCGTAAACCAATCTTCATGAAAGCGACTCCAAGAATAAATATCCTCTTCATCAAACCAAAGGGAGATCTCTTTCTTTGCAGTATCTAATGAATCTGAGGCATGAATAAGATTTCGGCTGGTAATGATTGCCAGGTCATGGCGGATTGTACCTGGAGCTGCTTCAATCGGATTTGTTGAACCAATTGTTTGGCGGATAGCTTCAACAGCGCTGCTGCCTTCCCATACCATTGCGATAATAGGCGAAGATGTAATATATTTGATCAAACCAATATAGAATTTCTTGCCTACATGTGCTGCATAGTGCTTTTCGGCAAATTCCTTAGATACGATTCTTAAATCCATTGCGATAAGTTGTAAACCTCGATTTTCAAATCTTTTAATAATCTCGCCAATCAAGTTCCGTTGGACACCGTCCGGTTTGATGAGGACCAAAGTGCGTTGTAAATTTTCCATGATATTCCTTTTAGAATGAAAGGTTGTTTTGGGCTTTTTCTAGCGTTTTCAGAGATTTTTCTTTTAATCCTAATTTCTTATAAACTTCCACAAGAATTAGCCAGAGATCTACATTCGCAGGGTATTGGCGGCAAATATCTTCTAATTGGATTGACAACTCGTTGAGTTTGTAATTATTTCGGATCAATTTTTTTAGGCATTGATATGCAAAACTCATGTTCCTTCCCCCTATATTGTTGAAAGCTTGAGTGATCAATTCTTCTGGATCTTCAGAAAGAATATTAATCTTCTGCGTATCGTCCAAAGAATTGACAACCTCTTGTGCATTCTCTAGTTTGCCTTTAGAGTGTTGACTCACCCAAGTGGGAGAAACTTGCTCGAGATTTGAGGAGTCTAAGAATGGACTAATAGGAGAATCGTAGTCTGTTATACCATCTAACCCGAAGGTATCGTTAAGAGAATCATCAAGACTCCGTAACTTATTAAATTCACTAAATAATGACTTCCCCGGAACGACTGACTTTTTAAAGAAATCTTTATTTTTATCCGTGGACTTATCAGATAAACTATCATCAAGAATCCAATCCGGGATTGTTTTGTCATCACGCGGATCTTTTTGGGTTGCGCTTAATTTTCTGCGAAGTCTATCCTTTTTGGTGATAAACAAAGGTGGTTTTTGTTGAGGTATTTCTTGTATGTATTCATCATCATCACCAGGAAAAACCACTTCATCGTAGGGAGTATTCGATATAGATGCTCCAATGCCGTTATTTGACACAGCATCATCTATTATTGATGTCCAATCTTCAATTTGGTCCTCTGCAGAAGGCAAATGATCGTACTGTGTTGTTTGTTTCCATGCTTTCTCTATAAAGTTGTTGAGGTTCTCTATGGGAGTATTTGGTTTTTCTCTTTCTTCCAACATGATAGCGATATCGGGAATATCATCAACTGATTTAGTATCGGGTTTTACAAAAGAAAAATAAGGATCAATTTCCGTCAGTCTTGTTTTATAAACAGTTGAATCGATCGTATTATCTAAAGATGCGATTGATTTATAAAGGATAATAAGTGCTGGTTTGCAGTAAGGAAGCTTGCTGATAATATCAATGGAAGTTTCAATTGCTTTAGTTTTCCTGCCAGAAGAAAAAAACATATTTGCTAGGTGAATTTTATAATCTATACGATCGGGACTCTCATGTATCCCTATGCGTGCTTCTGCAATCGCTTGCTCAGTCAATTGGCTGCGGGAATACATTTTTATGAGAGCACCGCGTGTGAGTTTAACTTGATCAGGCGCAAATCCGTCTTTAGTTTGTTGAAGGCGCTTGACTTCAATTTGAAGGGATTCGTTGGAAGGCTCCAATTCATATGCGCGCCGCATGCTTTTTAACGATTTCTCTAAATTTCCAAAACTTTCAGAGATAATGCTTATCCCAATATGGGAAACGAAGTCATCTGGTTCCACGCGTAAGATTACATCAAAAATTGTATTTGCGTAATCAAAATCCTGTTTATCAAGAAAAGCTTTGCCTAAAAGTTTATAAACAGCGATGTTTTTAGGATATTTTTCTAATAGATATTCAGCACGAGATATGGCTGCGTCGGATTGATGATCAATTATTAATTCATCGATCTTCCTATAATATATGCGCAGTGGAATCTTTTGCAAAGTATCCATTTACTTTTTATTCTCCCAAATAATCACGTAATTTGCGTTTTATGGTTGGGTGACGTAAACGACTTAGTGCTTGCGCTTCAATTTGGCGTACTCGTTCACGTGTTACACCCATTTTCCTGCCTACTTCTTCTAAAGTATATGCTTGCCCATCTAACAATCCATATCTTAATTGTAGGATGCGGACCTCTCTTGGTGGTAGAGAATCCATAACTAATTCTAAATGTTCTCGTAATAAATTATATGTAGCTGTCACATCTGGCGCTGGTATTTCATTATCTTCAATGAAATCACCAAGGACAGAATCATCTTCATTGTCAGTTGGAGTTTCTAGGGATAAAGGACGCCGTGAAACCTGGATCATATTTTCGACTTTCTTCGGGAGAACGTCTAGAGCAACTGCTAATTCTTCGACGGTAGGATCACGACCTAATTTTTGCGTGAGTTGATGCTGAGTTCGCAATAATTTATTAATCTGATCGCCCATATGCACAGGAACGCGGATCGTGCGTCCCTGATCAGCAATTGCCCGAGTAACTGCCTGACGAATCCACCAGGTTGCATATGTGCTAAATTTATGCCCTCGTCGGTAATCAAACTTTTTTGTAGCGCGTATTAACCCAATATTACCTTCTTGGATGAGGTCTAAGAAAGGTACACCGCGGCTCATGTATTTTTTCGCTACGCTAATAACTAGCCTGGAGTTGGCTGTAACAAGATGTTCTCTGGCAGCCCAGCCATCCTCAATAAGCAATCTTAGCTCGGAACGTCTTTTATTATTGATTTTACCTACGGCAAGTTCTTCCCTCGCCATTCTTCCCCGTTCAATACGCTGCGATAAATCAACTTCCTCCTCAGCTGTTAATAAAGGAACACGGCTAACTTCTTTAAGGTAAAGGCCAATCGTATCATCTGTATCGATATGTTTGAGATCATCCGTCGGAGTTTCCTGAGCTTCTTCCGCGATCTCTTTCACTTCATCTGAAGAAAGATCCCCTTCTGTTGGCTCGGATGAAAGATCATCATCTTCCAAATACGGAATTCCAGCTGCCATCAAAGCAGCAAATGCCTCTTCCAATTGGCTGACATCCTGCTCTGCTTCTGGAAAGAAATGTAGAATATCTTCAATAGTGATGTAAGCCTTCTGCTGGCCAAGTTCGATTAATTTTGAGATTGATGAAAATTGAATATTTTCATCATCATCAACCACATTTACTTTTTTTCTATTCATGAAATAATAAACGACCTCTTGATAAATTGTAAAAAATAATTAACAATCCGTGCTGGTCAGTAATCAGAATACACTTTTTATTGTCAAAAATCAATGATTAGATTTGTATGATTGTAAAAAGAAATATCGTACGGATGTCTAATTTAACGCACAAATGTTGAATATACAAAAAAAGATAGAAAAAGTCAACCATCAAATATTTATTAATAAATAATTAATAAATATTAGTAAACTGTCAGAGATAAGGTGAATAAACACTAGGGTTGACGTTTCCTTAAAATGTGGGAAACAATGAACCATTGTAAGACAACTTTTCTTTTTTTCTCTGTTCTAGAATTGTGAGTTTAACATTTAGAATGTATTTTGAATTTTCGCGAAGATTAGCAAATTCTCAGATTATTTGTCCAATCAATGGACTATCCAGATTGATTCAAATTTGGAAATTAGCAAATCTCATAAATTCGGAGGAATGATTTGAAATTAATCAGGAAATGAAAATAATTCTCCCAATTTATTAAGACAATAATCATTCTAACTCCGTATATGATATATTATTTAATACGTAAGAAATCGATAAATAAATCATCTGCATTATGGATATATCACAGGAGGAATAAGTGTATATTGCTCAAGTTTATGTAAGAGTAAAGGAAAATGATGTTAATTCATTCATTATTGCATCACAAGAGAATGCTGTTAATAGCCTTCGGGAGGATGGGATTATAAGGTTTGATGTGCTGCAGGATATTGAGGATCCACAAAAGTTTTTATTAACAGAAGTTTATAAAGACGAGGAAGCACCCTTGGAACATAAAAAATCACTGCATTACAAGAAATGGAAAGAAACAGTTGCGAGGATGATGGCTGAACCCAGGCATAGTGTGAAATACCGGAACATTTTTCCTGATAATAATATGGACTTATGAGGGACCTAAGGTGGAAGTGTGAATATTGATTTTTCAACTGCAAATAGAATCATTTTTGGGGCCGGTACGATATCTTCTTTAAAAGAACTCATCGGTCATTATGGGAAAAGAGTATTAATAATAAAGGGGAAAGAATACCCTGATCCGGGAATTCTTTTTACAATCTGTGAAGATGCGAATGTGAATTGGAATTATTTCAATGTTGAAAATGAGCCCGATAATGAAACTATCAATCGGGTTGTGGAGTTAGGTCGGAAAAAAGGGTGCGACTTCGTAATTGGTTTTGGCGGAGGATCGGTTATTGATACTGGAAAAGCGACAGCTGCTTTGTTAAATAATCACGGGTCTTTATTAGATTATTTGGAGGTAGTCGGTAAAGGTAAACCTCTGAAAAACCCGTCGAAACCTTATATTGCAATACCAACAACTGCTGGAACAGGAAGCGAAGTAACCAGAAATGCTGTGATTTCAATCCCTGAAAAGAAAGTAAAAGTCAGTATGCGAAATGCATATCTGCTCCCTGATGTTGCAATTGTTGACCCTGAACTTACATATGGAGTACCAAAAACGATCACAGCTGTTACTGGAATGGATGCGTTTACTCAGGTAATAGAACCGTATGTATCTCGATATTCCAATCCAATGGTTGACATGTTTTGTAAAGATGCAATTCCAAGAGGCGCTTCTTACCTAATGAGGGCATGGGAAAATGGGAGTGACCATGAAGCGAGGGAAAACATTTCCTGGGTTAGTTTAATGGGAGGGTTGGCGCTTGCAAATGCAAAACTTGGCGCTGTTCATGGGTTTGCTGGACCGATTGGAGGAATGTTTCATGCACCGCATGGGGCGGTCTGTGCAGCTTTGCTTCCATCAGTAATGTTAGTAAATGTGGAAGCCTTATCAAGGCGTCAGAATAATTCTGAAAAACTTTCTCGTTATGAAGATGTTGCGAGATGGGTAACCGGAGTGGAAAATGCTGCTATCGAAGAAGGAATTGAGTGGATAGCATCTCTGTGTAAAAATATGAATATTCCTCGATTATCAGAACTAGGTATTAAAAAGACCCATTTTACAACTATTATCGAAAAGTCGAAAAACTCTAGCAGCATGAAAGGAAACCCAATTCAGCTTACAGAACAAGAAATGGAAAAGATCCTGGAATTGTCTTATTAAATGTATGGAGTTTTCAATTAATTTGTTTTACAAAGAAATTTACCCAGGGATTCCATGTACTCCGTGGATACTGATTGCTGGGTTAGATTGGTGATAAGGATATTTTCGATTCTGAATTTCTGAAAAGTGTATCTGTTAATTACTCGATAAGTTTAATAATTTCCCTATGCTGTATATAATAATAAGCATAACCGGCTTATCTTTTGTACACTCCTAACAAGGGTGCTGTGTTTTTCATTATTATTTACCATTATCAAAAATTTATAATTGAGCTATGAGATGGCAAACCATCAATCGAATCAGCAAATAATACGGCGTTGATGATCGCCTCAGAAAATACTTTTGGCGCGAAGGCCGATAAAATGTTTATATCTGACTTCACCTGACCAGTTGCTAAACCAAATATAGTATCCCCATCAAACATTGTGAAGGCGGGTTGAACAGAAAAAGCGATCCCATTTGAAGCCACATCAGCGAAGTAATTTACTTCCTCCTTACTTAAAGCCGCATTTGTCGCAATCACACCGATAATAGTGTTTTGTTTTGCAGCGAATGAAAGGATTTTCCGTCCGATGAAAGTTTGCATGACTTCGAGAGTATCCGCGAAAAAGCCCTCTTTCCCAATCTTTACCAACCTTTTATTAATCGTTCGTGCACCCGCAATGATTTCATTATTCTTGATAACATCCCCGAAAGCATTTACGGCTGCTAATGCACCAATAATGACGCCATTTGCTATTTGCATGCTGGCAGTTCCTATCCCTGATTTCATCGCTTGGCCGTAACCTAGAATTTTCCCCACTGTTGCGCCAGTTCCAGCACCAAAATTACCTTGCTTGGGAGGAGTAGAGGAGGCATTTACGCATGCCTCGTACCCCATGGATTTATCAGGGCGGATAGAAAAATCTCCTACTGAGAGGTCATATAAAATTGCTGATGGAACAATTGGAACTACTGTAGGACCTGCTTTGAATCCAACACGCCTTTCCTCAAGGTACTGCATCACTCCCCCCGCAGCATCTAATCCGTATGCAGATCCACCTGCTAACAATATGCTGTGAACTTTCTGAACCAGATGCATCGGACGTAGAAGGTCTGTCTCACGTGTGCCAGGTGCGCCACCCCGCTGGCTGATACCACCAACTGCACCATTTTCACAGATAACAACGGTGCATCCTGTAAGAGCTTTTTCATTTTCGGATTGACCGACTAGGATCCCTTTAATATCAGTAATAGAATTATTCATAAAGTATTTTATATATAATTTGCATATAATGTAATTTCACTTCATATTATAAATTAATATGTAAAAAGTAAACAATAGGTATGGATAATGAAAACCAAACATTCGAATTCTAAACAAGATGATCCGGTCGCATTAATTATTTTTGGAGTGACGGGAGACCTTACCAGGCGCAAATTGCTTCCAGCAATTTATCAATTGGTTTCAGAAGAGCTTATTTCCAATCCGATTCATATCATCGGTTTTGCTAGACGTCCATGGGATACTGGAAAAATGAAAGATGTTCTCATTGAAGGAATTAATGAATATGCACGTGTAAAACCAGTTGACAGTAATATATTTCACCCCCTTTTTAAGGGGGTGAAATATATTAAATCTTCCTTTGAAAACGAAGAGGGATTTCAGAAATTAAATAAATTTATAGATAAGATAGGTTATAAGAAAGTTCTTTTTTACTTAGCCACACCCCCCAACGCATATATAACAATAATTGAAAATCTCTATACTTGCAGGCAATATTCAAAGAATAAAAGCTGGGTGCGCATAGTTGTAGAAAAGCCATTTGGTAATGACCTTGAGTCAGCGTTAGATCTAGAAGAATCACTTCATCATTGCTTTGAGGAACAACAAATCTATCGGATCGATCA
>SDBT01010100.1_pt1 | contig 15273 bp, 23 predicted proteins | sample 2277101 | NCBI WGS metagenome assembly SDBT01 (sample SAMN10404973, study PRJNA504765) | marine sediment metagenome | isolation source: marine sediment core GS10_PC15, 103 cmbsf | place: Arctic Ocean: Southern Knipovich Ridge | collected 2010 | reverse complement strand
AAGCTTTCAAGTTCTGGGCTCCTAAGTTTCACAACATCCCTTACATGCTGCCGATGGACGGTACCTTAGCCACTCGAGGTCCTCAAGACCTCTGGACCTTCCTGAACATCCTCAAGCCCAAGCTGTTCTCTTCCTTCTGGAAATACGCCAAGGCGTTCATCATCATTCACGATGGTCCGTTTGGCAAAGAGTTCCTTGGACCTCAGAACACCAAAGCTCTAGGCGCTGCACTCGCCACCAACATGATCCGCATTAAGGATGATGACCCTGAAGTTATAGAGCAACGACCACCACTGACGCGCGATACTATCCCCGTTGATATGACGGAGGAGCAAAAGGGCCTCTATGAGACACTGGTCGAGGAGTTGATGGTTGTTACAGAGGGAGGTGAACTCATCATTGCCCCCTCTGCGCTTGCCCTAACAATTAGGCTGAGACAATTACTTATCTGTCCTATGATGCTAGATCCGGCGCTCGCCAACGGTGCATCCATGGATCATCTCCTGCTAGAGTTAGCGGACGACCCACATGTGGTGGTGTATACGCCGTTTGCCAAAGCACTCCCGTTTATCCAAGAAGCTATATGGGAGAATCATCCACCACCGTATATCCTTAAAGGGGGTACGCCAAGTGATGTAGTAGGACATATCGAAGAGGAGTTCGATAAGGACAAGAACAAAGATCGCGCTGTAATATGTACTATAACCTTCGCCGAGAGCTTTGAACTGCCTAGTGCCAAGCAGTGCTTCTTCTTGGGGTATGATTGGTCCCAGCTAACTAATTACCAGGCCGAGAAGAGGCTACACCGTTTGACAACACCTCATCCAGTCAATGCACACTACTACAAGTACGCAGGTACTATCGACGACGACATCCTAGAGGTGTTGAACTTCAAAGAGTGGAACGTAAAGACTACCTTCCAAGACTACATATCCGCAATCCGCAGGAGGACACGACAGTGACCCTAATTGAAAAGGTAGCCGACGAATTAAGGGAGGCACGACTTCTCTCACATTTGGACACCGCTGAGGCAGTTACAAAGGCAGTGCTTGGGGAAGCTGCAAGCTTAGTGATACACAGAGGTATGTTACATTGCCTCTCAGATACTCGGGACTGGCCAGCCCATGAGAATAGGTTGAAGGACATAGCCGCCGCCATTCGGGCATTGGGAGGGCTATGACACAAAAATAAATCTAAAAGGACACTTGAAAAGCAATTAAAAAGATTGTAAAATTAAAGATAGTGCAAAAGAGCGCTACCTAACTAACCTAACAACCTTGCGGAGTAATAAATGCCCGCTCAAAACCAACCGATTCCAATCCCCGCAACTACTGCGGTAATCCGCACAAGCGACAGAGGCTCCTTCAAAGGGTGTAGACGTCGCTGGTCCCTTTCATCCCACCTCAGTCGTAATCTTGAGCCTGTACAACTTGCATCACCTTTATGGTTCGGGACAGGTATCCATTATGCCTTTGAAGACCACTTCAGCGGTAAGTTCCGCCAATACGATACCATCACCGATGCCTTCCAAGCCTATGTAAATGCTACCCTCAAGCAGGGAAGATCTCACCTACCAGATGACTGGAAAGAGCTTACCGAGATGGGCCACGGTATGCTTGAGTACTACTATAAGTACTGGACAATAGGAAGAGACCCTCTTACCACATTCGAAGTAGATGGGATTCCTCAGGTCGAGATCAACTTCCTTGTTGACCTCCCGTTCAATCCCCAGGATCTTTACCCAGACTCCCCTTACGATAAGGTGGTGTACTCCGGGACAATCGATCGAATAACCATTGACGAGCTGGGACTGTTATGGCTGGTCGATTATAAGACAGCCAAGACCCTTAAGGTCTCTCACTTCGCCAATGACCCCCAAGTAACAGCCTATTGTTGGGCAGCCTCACACCTCTACGATCGTCCAATCGGCGGCATGATTTACTGGCAGCTTCTCAAACAGGCGCCTACGCCTCCAGAGCCTTTGGTATCAGGCAAGATTTCGACCAATAAGAACCAACGCACAAGCCGTGTTATGTACAAGGAGGCCCTACAACTGGCTTATGGAAGCCTAGAAGGTTCTCCGCCAGAAAACGTCGACTTCCTAAATCGCCTTGCTATGCAAGAAGATGAGAATCAAGACCCCTATATCCGCAGGGATACGATCTTTAAGAACCAAGCGAGCCTTGAGGCCGAAGGCGCAAAGATCCTCCTAGAGCTGGAGGATATGCTCAATCCCAACCTACCAATGTATCCCAACGTTACTTTCTTATGCCCAGCTATGTGTCCCTTCTACGAGGTGTGCGTGTCCATAGATGATGGGTCAGAATGGGAAGAGCAGCTAACCGCTGAAACACAACAGCGAGCCGAGAAGGATACCTCTTGGAGGTCATTCCTTGAACCCATCAATCATGAAACCCCAGTTAAGGACTTCGCATAATGCCCAATGTAGAAACTAAACCTGACGAGCAAGCGTCCCAGGCTACTACAAGTACTGCGACAACCCCTGCCCAGAAGGTTAAATCGGTTCCGCCGTTTACCCTAACGAGCGTACGGAAGGGTCACCGTTGGCTCAAGACCCTTATATACTCCAAGCATGGTGTAGGCAAGACTACGCTTGCAGCCTCCTCAGTCGACAGCAAGCCTATGCGTGATGTATTCATGATCAACGCAGAGTCTGGCGAGCTCGTACTGGAGGACAACCCTCGGGTGAAGAAGATCGACGACATCGACATTGCCGACGTAAATAACTTCAAGCAGGTCGTCAAGATGTACGAGTTCCTATCGTCCCACTGCAAGTTGCGGGATGAAGGCAACCTCGACAAGATGAGGGAGTACGAAGCTTGGCTGAAAAACTGCGAACCCAAAGACATCAAGACTCCCAAGCAGTACAGGACCGTTATCATCGACAGCCTAACAGAGGTCGAGGCATACAACATGTATGGCCTGCTGGGTATCCACGGTGACTTCGACATGGCTCAGATCGACGACGATATGAAGACGGCTGAGTTTGCTGAGTACAAGAAGAACAACAACATGGTCAACCTCATCGTTCGAGCCTTCCGAGATCTCCCGATGCATGTCATCATGATCTGTGCTCAGCAATGGGAACAAGACGAAATGAAGAGGTTCCACTATAGCCCAGCCCTTACGGGCAAGCTTCGGACGCAGGTCCAAGGATACTTCGATATAGTGGGCTATTTAGCTGCAGGAGCCTCAACCGAGGACAAGGAGGCTCCTAGGAGACTCTACGTACAGCCTGTCGGTAAATGGGATGCCAAGAACCGAAGGGCCTCTTACACAGCCTCTTTCTTCGAGGATCCTACAATGGGGAGTATCCTGAAGGATGTTGGACTTTTACAAGATTAGGAAGATTAGTGCCGGACAAAACATTAAGGAGAATAGATGGGCTATTTTACAGTTGCCCTTCTGTCTGCCTCGATTGTTCTTGGGTCGGTCAGTACTACGAACACGCAGAGACTGCCTGTAAATCAGTGTGGGCCGTATACAGCAATAGCTAAGCAGTTAATCCAAAAATACAAGGAGAGACCAACAGTCATAGGCATCATAGATAGAGCTCGTCATATGCAAACGTGGACAACTGCAAACGGTTCAACCTGGACCATCTTGATAGTCCATGCTAGTGGCCAAGCTTGTATCGTTTTTGCTGGGCAGAATTTGGAATTGATTCCGAATGAGATTGGGGAACCAATCCGTAATCGCAGCCTGAATAAGGAGAAAAGGAGCAAGCCGATGCGTTAGCTAAGAACTGAAGTCGAAAACACTGCTAAACTGAACAGGCTTGCTGGCTGCCTGAATATAAAGCCAGCACCAACCAAACTTAACCTAAACCCAAAAGGAAACCTACTATGGCTAAACAAGCCAAGACCGAAGCTACTGCCGACGATACCTTTGAAGGAGGAGACGGCTCCGTAATGATCGACCTGAGTGGGGTCAAAGAAGCCTCGTTTGAGGTAATCCCTCGTGGTACTTACAACGGCGTTATCTCGTCGTGTGATTACCAGCTCAGTGCGAACTCTGGACAGCCGATGTGGGCCGTGCAGATCATCCTCACAGACGGCGAGTTTGAAGGGCGCAAGCTTTTCACTCACCTGTCCTTCGCGCCTAAGGCTCTGCCTATGACGAAGAAGAACCTGACCTTCATTGCTCCGGAACTTGCCAGTACGGCCTTTAATCCGGAAACCGAAGCCAGCAATCTGGAGGGAAGAGCGGTCAGGTTCAAGACCGTCATCCGGAAGTACGAAGGTGAGGACAGAACCAATGTCCGAGACTTCTTGCCTCCGTCATCAGACGAAGCATTCATGTGAAAGGATCTCGCTCATCTTGAGAACCTAATACCACATGTATAACTGGTTGTCCCTCGCGCAGTTTTGTGCTTTAACAGGAAAGAGCTATCCGACCGTACTGAAATGGGTGCATACCGGGAGGTTGGCTGCACTCAGAGTAGGCGGGATCTGGAGAATTCATACCGAAGAGTACGAAAGGTTTAAGCGCGAGGGACTCCTACCCAAATGAGAGGATGCAATGCCAGAACTATCTCTAATTGAATGGCTGGAGATTTGGCAGACAATGTGCTTGTTGTCTATCACCATAAGCGTCGGCCGCCACTTTCCCTGGATTGGAAGAGGGCCATCATGACCAAAGCTTTCGTACTGCTGAGTGGGGGTATCGACAGTACTACCTGCTTGCATATTGCTAGAGGCACCTACGACGAGGTCGAAGCAATCAGTATACACTACGGACAACGTCACACCAAAGAAACTACCTTCGCTATGCGAACCTGCCAGAGTCTTGGCATTCAACACATCATCCTAGATATAGGCGATATCCTCAGTGGTGAAGGTGTAATGCTGACAGACCCCAACGTCGAAATCCCTGACATTGATTACGCCGACATCAAAGGCGTATCACCAACGTACGTCCCGTACCGCAACGGTACTCTCCTATCCGTCGTCACAGCCTACGCCCAAAAATGGGTTATGCAAGAAATCGAGAAGTACAATGACCTCCTGCGAGAAGGCCCAGACAAAGACGATCCTGATTATGAGCCAGGACTTTCACGTGGGGAGCTTAGGCCTGTCGGTCTCATGCATATGAAGGATTCTGCTGGTGTCTTCTTTGGGGCGCATGCAGAAGATGCGCACAACTGGGCATATCCTGACTGCACACCTGAATTCATCGGTGCCCAAACCAATGCAATCTACACAGGTACCTACTACACCGTACGGCTAATCGCCCCCCTTATGAGCCTTACAAAGGTACAGGTACTCGAGTGGGGTGACAAATTGGGTGTAGACTGGGATAATACGTGGAGCTGCTATGCCGGAGGTGAGCGTCACTGTGGTACATGTCCAACATGCAGATCAAGACGCCAAGCATTCATAAATGCGTTTGGAGCAGACCCTACACCTTACCAAACCCAGTACGCAGGAGAAACCAATGACAAAGGATAAAGTAACAACCATCACGACTATTGATGGCAACCAGCTTGTCGTCTACATGCCTACAATGGGCGACTTCGAAGCAATGCTCCAAAGCAAAGAGCCTATGGACAATATAGCCTACAATCTATCCGCATGCTCTGTCGGGATGACCCTACAGCAGTATAGGGATCTTCCTGTTACTGACGGACTCAAAATCCTTAATGCAATCATCCCAGCGATAGATGCTATGACGATGTACATGGAAGGGATAACTACTGGACTAACAATGAGGGCCAAACCATGAGTACCAAGAAGTACATCTCCACCAAGACCTATTGCCACAACATAGGTCTATCGGCTTGTTTTAGGCAGTGGAAAGCCGATTCACATTGCAAATACCTCCATGGATATGCGTTGCAGATAGGCTTCAAGTTCGAAGCAACCGAGCTCGACAAGACTGGTTGGGTCGTAGACTTCGGCTCCCTAAAAAGCTTGAAGGGCATGCTGGAAGACGCCTTCGATCACAAGTGCATTGTCGCCGAAGATGATCCTCTGATTGCAACCTTCAAAGAACTTGAAATTGCAGGCATCATTCAAATGGTAATACTTCCTGCAACTGGATGTGAAGCATTCGCAGAAGTAATATTCGAAGTGGCTGCAATATGGCTCCATGACAACGGCTATACACCTAGGGTAAGGCTACTTGAGGTCGAAGTACGGGAGCATGCAGGCAATTCAGCTATCTATCGGGTGGAGGAAGCCTAATGACTAAGATCGATGGTATGCAGGCCGACTACGCACAAGCGGCCGTCACCGAGACCAAATCAGCGGAATACAAGAAGATCCCGATCGTTGAGATATTCGGTCCCACAATCCAGGGCGAAGGTAATGTAATAGGTTATCAGACATCCTTCGTCCGCTTTGGTGGGTGCGACTACAGATGCGAGCGCTGCGACAGCCTTCATGCAGTCCTGCCAGAGCTTGTTAAAGCCAACGCCACATACATGACGCAGCACGAGCTGATTGAAGCCGTGGAAGCTCAGCAAGGCCATACAAAGTGGATCACCCTCTCCGGAGGCAACCCTTGTATGTGGGACATAGGATACTTCATCAGGCACTTCGGTAAGAAGCGTGGAACGATGATTGCCCTTGAAACCCAAGGTACCATCTGGCGAGAATGGATACCTTACTGCAATCGTATAACAGTCTCCCCTAAGGGACCTGGAATGGGCGAGAAATTCGAACCTGACAAGTTTGAAGTATTCATCCAGAAGGTTGGGGCGCACTCCGGCTTCTCAGTTAAGGTACCTGTATTCGATCAGCGTGACCTTGAACTAGCTGTTGAGATCATGCAGAAATGGCCTACAACCCGCAACAAGATGTTCCTTTCCATAGGCAACTACTATCCTCCGAAGCCTGCAGAACGCGGACCAAAACAAATGCCTATGTATGCTCTAGACAGTGCGTATGACGACGAGAACATTGATCTTACGCAGCTTTGTCTCGATGCTTACCGAAGGGTACTTGAAGAGGTCATGCAGGATCCGAGGCTTGCTCATGTTCGCATCCTCCCACAAATGCACGTACTCCTTTGGGGCAACCAACTAGGACGATAATATGCCAACGTCAAAAGAAGAACGGTTCAAGACTCCCTTTGAAACCGAAATGTCCAGAGACAATCTCCAGGAGACAGCACTTTCGGTGGCTAAGATACTCAATGCCATGCCTCCGATGAATTTCTGGCAGAACGATCCCAGTACGAAGGGCACTCCTGATAGGTTTGCCAAGTATCTTGCAGAGTTCTGCCAGCCTATCGACATTGAAGGCATCTTCAAGACGTTTGGCTACGAAGACGATGGTCACTCCATGATCATCCAGACTAATATCCCATTCCGAATGTGCTGTGAGCATCATCTACTGCCTGCCGTAGGCAAAGCTTCTATAGGCTACATTCCAGACGAGAAGGTTATAGGCCTTTCAAAGCTGTGCCGATTGGTTGATGCTGTTGGGGTTGAAAGGCCATCACTCCAAGAGAAGATTGCCTCCAGGATCGTAGCCCTGTTGAAGCATCACCTCAAGCCTAAAGGTATTATGGTAGTCATCAAAGCAGAGCATGGATGTATGGCCTGCAGAGGAGTCACTAAGCCCAATGTACCTACAATCACCTCAAACGTACAAGGTCTCTTCCTCAATGTGGATGGGGCACGTGCAGAGATGCTATCTCTTATCCAGCAGACCTGAATCTAAATCTAAACCTAAACCAGGAGGACATAATGCCAGTGATCACCACGTACATTTGCGACAAATGCGAGCTCGAACAGGACACCCGAGACGGTATGTTCGACGTAGGGATCACCCTTAAATCGCAGAATAACCGTCTTCTGCAGGCTCCAATTCTCCAAGCCCTATGGTGCAGGAAGTGCACAGAAGCTGCTCAATTAGGCCACTTCCTCAAAATTCAACTCTCTAAGGAAAAGGAGACTGAGCCTCTGCCAGCCACCCTAGAAGATATGGTTCGCGACATCGTAGATGAATGCGTAGGCGACGCAATGGCTAACGCCGACTAGGAGTAGGAGGCCATCATGGCAGAGAACAAACTTACCGGAGAACAAAAAGGCGACGTCGAACAACGTCTCCGAGCCATCGAAGACGACTTGACCGAACTCGAAGGAAAGGTCGAACAAGACGCAGACATCCTTGAATTGCTAACTGCCCTTCAGGAGGTGTCCGATAAAGTAGGAATGTTAGACAACTTACTGGAGGATCTAATCTGATGCCTGCATTCGCACCTGTCGTACCCTTAGCTGTTGCCCAGAAGATGCAGGAGGATGGCATCTATGGGCGATATCATCTTCTACTGGCCCATGAAGTAGCCGCTAACTACGATGACTACCGTGATCTCTTCAACCAGATGCATCCTTCTACAGTCATCATGGACAACTCTGTCATAGAGCTTGGCCATCCTATAGGCATCACGGACATGATGGATGCATGCTCAGCAATACGTGGAGCAGGCGATGGGCATCTTGCACACAGAGTAATAGTCGTGCTCCCTGATCATCAGCTGGATTGTGATGCTACCATCGCCAGTACTATAGAAGCACTGCATACCTGGACCGACGCCTTTGTAAAACGAGGACTTCCAGTTGACTATATGGCTGTGCCTCAGGGAGATGATATCAACTCGTGGACCCGTTGTCTAGAAAAGTTGGCTGGGATGATATCCATCGATTGGGTAGGCATACCGAGGAACTTCCGAGAGAAGCTGGGCGGGTCACGCGTTCAAGCTTGCCAACTTGCGAGTATCCTTAGGCCTACTTGGCATCAACACCTATTAGGGTTCTCCGATGACCTACACGACGACCTCGTAACATGTGCGATGTCCATAGGCTTACAATGGAACGTAAGGGGCATTGACTCAGCCGTTCCCATTCGTATAGCCATGCGAGACAAGAAGGAGTTGTCCTTCAGTGATCAAGTACACCCTCCTAGAGGTGATTGGTGGGAGAATCCAGGAGACTACAGCGCAACCCAGGACATCGTCAAGAAGAACATGGAGCTCATCAGGCTCTGGGTGAAGTAATGCAACTAGATATGTTTGAATGGCGACTAAAGAAGGACATTGATGAAGGTTATTATGATACAGACGACTATTTCGTACTGCAAGCATATAGGGATGCTGTTTGGGTTTATTACAAGGACCGAAAAGAGACTAAACAGTGTTTGGTGACCGAGATTGAAGATGACAGCTAAAGGATGTGAATCCTGCTACTTTAAGCGGAAGGAATTTGTAGGGTCACGAGGGAACCCTGAGGCCCCAATTGTCTTCGTAGGCGAAGGACCTGGACCTGAGGAGCTCATACAAGGCAAGCCCTTTATGGGTCCCTCCGGCAAGATCGTAGAAAGCGTTCTCCCAGACCTTACTGAATCTGACTACTATATGACCAACGCAATGAGCTGTCTTCCTCGAAGGACTCCCGACACGGTAGAAAACCTGAAGAGGATTAAAGGCGGTGCTAGATGCTGTCGAGAACGCCTGCTTGCCGAGATTAGAAGCCATCCACGCAAAGTAATAGTTGCGATGGGTAATGGCGCTCTATGGGGTCTAACCGGCAACTTCGAATCAAAGATTACCCAAGAACGCGGAAAGGTATTCCCTTCGGACCTTGCTGAAAAGGGTATCGTAGCAACAGTTCATCCAGCCTATCTCCTCCGTGGTGGTGGCAGCTACCACAAGTACAAGAAGGACGTTGAGTACGCAGTTGATCTAGCCAATGGAGGTGAGTATAAGAAGCCCGTTGATGTCACCTATGAGTTGGCGGAGAACGAGCAGGATGTACGTGACTTCATAGATCGTACCTTTGAGACCGTTCGCGTGACCGGGGATACTATAATCGGCGCGGATATTGAGACAGGTGGGTTTGATCCAAGAGTGGATGAAATCCTCTGTCTAGGTTGGTGTGCAGACCCTAGCAAAGTATTCATCGTCCCAGAAGAACTGATGGAGACCGAGGTCCTCAAGTATAGGGACTTCGACGTAGCCAGCATCAACGGGGGTCCTATGCAGTGGTGTTGGCATAACGGTAAGTTTGACGTAAGTTTTATGCGCGCTTATGGATTTAGGTCCGGCGTAGATCATGATACTATGTTGATGTCATATACCATGGAGGAGCGTAAAGGATTCCATGACCTGGAACAAGTCGCTGGAGACGAGATAGGAGCACCTGATTATAAGAACATGCTCAAGCCTTATCTGCCTAATAAGAAATCCTCTTACCGGCTAATACCGAAGCCTATCCTCTACAAGTACCTTGCACTAGACGTCCGAAATACAAAACAGATGTCTGTCCGCATGTACAAGAGGATACTGGCTGACGAGAAGAACCATGTCTTATACCATGAAGTGTTGCTGCCTGCAAGTGAACTTCTAAGCCATGTCGAGAAGAATGGTATAAGAGTTGACTTCGTCAGGGTTGCAGAGAATACCATATACTACAAGGAACTGATTGCAGTTGAGGAAGAGATTATCCATCAGATCGCTGGCGCTCCTGTCAATCCTAGAAGCCCGATACAAATGGCTGATTTGCTTTACGGCAAGTTGAAACTGTCCAATAGAGTGAGTGGTACGGACGTAGAGGTCTTAAAGAAGCTTCCCCAGCATCCAGCAGTCGTCGCATTGATGGCTCACCGAAAGCTGTCTAAGGCCTATGGTACCTATTGCAAGAACTTACACAATCAGGTATCCGATGATGGTAAGGTTCACTCTACGTTTCTCCTGCATGCAACAGTCACTGGAAGGCTAGCATCGCGTGGACCCAACATGCAGAATCAAATAAGAGGGCCACGTATAAGAGGACAGTTCGTTGCTGATGTAGGATGCATGCTCGGAGAGCTCGACTACAATCAAGCTGAGCTTAGATGTCTGGGTGCACTCTCAGGAGACGAAAACCTCTGCGCGGTATACGAATCCGAAGAGATGAGCCTGCATAAAGAGGTGTCCATAACATTGTGGGGTGACGACTGGGTAGATCGATATGCTATTGACGACCCTGAGGATCCTGTCTTCCAGAAGGCCTATGAACAGTACATGCGTACTAAGGCACTCAACTTCGGCATCGTCTACGGACGCACTGCTGGGTCTATTGCAAGGGAATTTGAAATACCTACCAGCGAAGCTCAAGAATGGTTAGACATGTGGTCTGAGAGATTTCCAGATGCTTGGGCATACATTCAAAGATGCAGAGCTGCTCCTGCTAGAGGGTTGAACCTCGTAACACCTTTTGGTCGGAGAAAGCGTGTAGGAGTGGTAAACAGGGAGAAGCTAAAAGACTTACAAAACGAAGCTGCCAATTTTCCTCACCAATCAATTGCTTCGGACTTAACCTTGACATCAGCTGTTGAGATGGAGCCGATTCTAGCCGGTTGGGGAGTAAAGATCATCAACCTTATCCACGACGCAATCCTACTTGAATACTCCGCAGACACTGGAGTATGGGCTAAAGTTGTGGAGTACGGAATAGAAGTAATGGAAAGGAAACCACTAGAATGGGGCATTACGAGAATACCTTTCAAAGCAGACGCCAAAAATGGCCACCGATGGGGAGATCTTAAGGAATGGCACCCAACATAGGCGATCCTAGGGATCCACCCAGATTACCTCCACCACCCCCACCCTTGCTAGACAAGTCCATCCTTAGTGATAGGACTCTGGCTTATTGGGAGATCATGCTTCTACGTAGAGGGAGACATCCTCACAAAGAATTCCTTTCAGTTGGAGACGCCCTTGATGGTCTTAGGCGTATTGATGACAACACCGATCCGAACCGCCCTCTAGCTATCCTAGTAGGGGTGCTACGGCATGAAATCATTGAATACGGAGGTTCCTCCAGGAAGATAACCAAGAAGGAAAGTCCTAATGGAAAAAAGCGCCGTTAAGGTCAATGCGTGGTTTTGCTACCAGCCGAACTTTGCACGCAAATGGATACCCAGTATTTATTATGGGGAGCGTCCTGCTCAAACACATGAAGGTAGTAGCACCATCATAGAGCGTTCTTCCATAGTCCAGCTGGATGAGGATGATCTTTTCATGTATAAGGAGCGTTCAGGCTTTGCCTATCTCGTAAAGAGGTACCCTCCACCTAAAGAGAAGCCCCCAGAAGAGAAAGTAGTACTATGATCCTGAATGACAGGCAGATCTACGACGAGTGTCATACATCTGCAGTGATGATGATTCGACCCTACGTCTACGAAAAGACTAAGGTAGGCCTCCTATCGTATGGTCCAAGTTCTTTCGGCTACGACATCCGCTTGGGCGACCACATCGTAATGTATAGCGGACCTGAAGATGAGGTTTGGGATCCTACAATTATCAGCAGCAAGGTAATACCCAGTGAGTTCTTCCCCCTAATTGATGGATACGTTTTGCATCCTGGGGAATTTGTTTTGGGTACGTCGCGTGAGACGTTTCATATGCCTGGCGATATATCAGGCGTAGTCAGAGATAAGTCTACTCTGGCACGCATGGGACTAGCCGTTCAGAATACAGTCCTTGAACCGGGTTGGTATGGAGAGCTGACTATTGAGGTCAATAATCATGGCCCCAACAAAATCTTCCTTACAGCTGGAATGCCTATAGCCCAGGTGCAGTTCTTTAGGGGAAACCACCCAAAGCATTCCTATGACGGTCGTTACAACGGCCAGAAAGGTGCTACACTACCCAGATCAAACACCTAGGAGAACACCATGGAAACAGCAACCAAACACGATAAGGGGAAGAGACGTTTTCTCTTCCCGCAGAGAGCCCTCAATGCTACCAATGATGTCTTCACTCATGGGGCCACCCCAGAGAAGTACTCTGCAGGTAACTGGCATCAGGGTGAAGGCTTCGATTGGGATCGCTTGGACGATGCTATGGAACGCCATATGGGAGACTGGCGTCTAGGCGAAGATATTGACCCTGATTCAGGGCTACCACATCTCGCCCACGCAATGTGTTGTTTGGCAATGCTGCTTGAGCACACACTTGTAGGTCTTGGCAAAGACACCCGACCTAGAAACCAACACCATGGAGAGGACAAACTATGAAATTTACAGCCCCTAAAGTATTCATGCTCGCCGAAACTGTTACCCACCATAACGGCATCGCACATATGATCGACGCTCTAGGAGGCGATGGCAAGGGGTGGATCAACAAGAGGGTGATCCCGCATCCAGCAGAAGGAGAGCTTCTTATTGAGGCTGCGGGCAGATTGTGCTATAAGTCCTTTGAGGTAGGAATGAATCCCAACATCTCGAAGATCCGAGAAGGCAACGATGTCTATATCGGAAACATACTAAAATCGGGACACGGATCGGTACTTGAGCATTCGACTGTAACATTCGCATTCATCGATGTCTCAAGAGTGTTCACCCACGAAATCGTACGCCATCGAGCAGGCACAGCTTTCTCCCAAGAAAGTCTACGTTATGTTCGCCTCGACGAGCTCTCCGTATGGCTTCCGGAAGTCTTCATGGAAGGATCCCAAGCCGAGCAGTTCTTTAGCAAAACCGTGGAAGCTTGTGAGAAAGGCTATGGCAGACTGGCAGAACTCTTTGACATCAAGAACATGAAGAAGTTTGACCTGAAGAAGAAGCTGACATCGGCCTTCAGACGCATCGCGCCAATCGGATTAGCAACCAACATCGTAGTGACCTGCAATCACCGAGCTTGGAGACACATCATCGAAATGCGCACCTCACCTCATGCAGAAGAAGAGCTCCAACTAGTCATAGGTCAGGTAGCTGGAATCCTGAAAGAGAGGTTCCCGAACATCTACCAGGATATGACTGAATCTGATGGGTCCTGGGAATTCGAAAACAGCAAAGTCTAGGAGGAAGCTAGCAATGGCTAGGATTTATGTTGCATCGTCGTAGAAGAATGAACAGCAACCTGAAGTGGTTAAGGAGTTAAGAGACGCCAGACACCTAGTCTATGACTTCCGAGACCCTCCAGATGAGTTTCCAGGCTTTCAGTGGTCCGATATCGACCCCAACTGGGAGAATTGGACAGCAGGAGAGTATCGGAACGCTATATTAACCCATCCTCTAGCTGCCCGAGGATACATGTCAGACATACGTGCGATGGAATGGGCTGATGCCTGTGTGTTGGTTCACCCTTCTGGCCGGTCAGCTCACTTGGAGGCTGGGTGGTTTGCTGGACGCGGAAAACATCTTATAGTTCTCACCCAGGACGGAGAGCAGCCGGAACTGATGATGCTTATGGCCAATCATATATGCTTTAACATCCATGAAGTCAAGCACGCGTTGCACGACTACGTCTGGTACACGACCTCTGGATAAAGGACGGGCGAGGATGCGCGGAGGACAATTACACATCCCCGCCCTAGCAGCGGGAGGATAAGTGCCGGATGGAGTGCTTACCACCCGCTGCGTTTTCTAACGCCTAGGAACAATTGTCTTTCCAGATGGCGTTGTGTATTTTGACCTGCCTCTCCGTATCATCGGTGTCGTCCTCACTCCACCTGATGGGATCAAAGAGCGCGCAGAACGAAGGCTTCTGATCAGCCTGAACTGCTTCAGTCCCTCTTAAATCCATCGTCGTCTGACAAGCCGTCATCGTCAGCATCAAGAGGAGCAGAACCCACCCGACGCCTAATTTTTGCAGCTTCTTGCAGCATAGCATTTGAATCCTCCAAGCTTTTCAGGATGACGCGGGCTGCACCCTCCTCAAGTATTTGACGACGTTCAAGTTGGCGAGCAAAGAATACTGCCAATTGCATAACCCCTTTAAGGAGGGCGAGCCAGCTCATCGTCAGGCTACCTTATTCGGAACAGCCCACGTCAAGACCATAGCGATCACCCCTGAGATAGTACCAATTACCTCTGGGCTGAGTTCCAAGTTGAAGCCAAGATTGGCCGCGATCGGGAGAAGCGCACCAATTAAGGCTGCGATTGCTTTATCCCATTTCGTAATCATACTCATACTCCTTTTCAGTTAGATGGAACTGGACTAGGATTCGTCCAGCAGTTTGACCAGATCAGTAAGATCCGCTAGTACTGCATGGGCTTTCTCCTTGATGGTTGCATCTTTGGAAGGGGTGGTAGGTTTGGGTTTAGGTATGGGTGGAGTTTTAGTGGCTTTTACACCCCCAGCAGTTTCAACAGCTGCTAGGAACGCTTTGTAATACTTTCCGATCTCCTCCCACTTATCCGTTATATTGACGGTCCGACGAGCATTCTTGAGGTCGTCCGGGCCCTCTGTGGGTAGGTAATGGGCGATACCTTTACCCTTCCCATTCCAACGACCGTCGAGTAGCCCAGTAAACAAGATCTC
>SDBT01010098.1_pt1 | contig 15275 bp, 13 predicted proteins | sample 2277101 | NCBI WGS metagenome assembly SDBT01 (sample SAMN10404973, study PRJNA504765) | marine sediment metagenome | isolation source: marine sediment core GS10_PC15, 103 cmbsf | place: Arctic Ocean: Southern Knipovich Ridge | collected 2010 | reverse complement strand
GAAACAGATCCGATACGTACCACGTTTGCCACTGCTCCAATGGCTATATCAACTGCCTTGGCATTTGTCGCGCCACCTGCAATGGCTACAGTAGTAGCCCCTTCACCGGCACCTAGCTCAAGAATCATCGTTCCAGAGGTATCACCAATCGAGAATGTTCCTGTCTGTGCAGTACCTCCGATAGTGACTGTGCCCGAAGTAGTAGCGGCACACATGGTATATGTAGTAGTAGCTGCACCGACCAAAGTAAAGTTACCTGTGCCGCAGAGTAGATCTAATGCCGCTGCTCCAGATGCACTTCCGATCGTTACAAGATTCGCGACAGCTCCAACGGCTATGTTAACCACCTTAGCGTTAGTGGCTCCTCCAGCCACATTGACAGTCGTCGCGCCCTCACCAGAACCAATCTGAACGATGTTCGTACCCGAACTATCTCCAAGAGTCATTGTCCCAGTTTGGGCTGTACCGCCGATGTCGATTGTTCCGGAGGTTGTTGCTGCCGCAACGGTATAGGTAGTTGCACCTACACCATTCAATGCAAAGTTGCCAGTTCCTGTATCTAGTACCAGAGCAGAAGCACCAGTCTTATTTCCAATAGTTGTTGTATGGGCAATTGTATTTATGCCAATATTTACTGCGCCTGTACCAGCCGTTACGACAAAACTAGAGGCAGAAGTGGCATTTCCGATGGTAATTGTTCGTTGAGCTGCACCAGTTCCAATATTGATAGCCTGAGCATCAGCATCGTTACCAATCCCAATAACGCCTGCCGAACTGTTGATTTGTAGGATTCCGTCAGCATCAATATGCAATTGGTCATCAGAGTTGATAGTGATGTCACCGGCTCCTGTAGATGCAAGGGCTATACCTGCCGTTCCCGAGTTGATGACTACCTGTGTGGCACTTGTGACGTTACCAACAGTGATAATCCTGGTCGCTGCGCCAGTACCTAAGTTAATATTATCAGCTACGGCATCTGCGCCAATATTGATGGTAGCACTACCAGACTCCCAGGAGCCGCCTGCGTCGAAATCAACAGCTCCTGTAGCTGCTAGTGTAGTGAATGAGCCTGCTGCTGCTGTTCCTCCACCAATAGCACCTGGTGTCGCTAGTTTAGCTGTCACGTTAGCTGGTGTTACACATAGGACAGCACTCGTTCCTGTGAGAGTTTCTGCATCCGTAGCTAACTCAACAATTCCTTTAGTAGTGGTACTAGCATCGGGTGCACCAGCAATGGCAATCAAACCAACAGTATGAGGAGTCATAGCTAGGACTTGAGAGGTACCTGTAGTAGCTTCGCCATCTGTAGCGATCTCAATTTTACCCTTAACAGTAGTAGAGGCGTCAGGCAAGAGAGTGTCAACGGCACTGTCAAGGGTCTCAGGCGAAATCATTAAGCCTTTAGCTGATCCTGCGGCGGCTTCTGCTGTGGTAGCGAAACGAGCTGAACCGGTATTGCTTTCACTTGCTGAAGCGCCGGTGTAGTCTACGGGTGAGGCGAACTTGGGCATAAGGATCTCCTGGGTTAGGTTTCCCTTACCCTATAAATCGACAAAGAAAAAATATATGTTTACTTGACAAGTAATGATAGTTTTGACACGTTAATGCTAACGCACTAGACTGGAGATACCTTGGGAAAAAAGGACGCTATTGTCCGTACAACAGTTTACCTGCCTAGACCGTTATACGAACGAACCAAAATTATGGCTATTTTAACTCAGAGGGGACTGTCGGAATTTATTCGTATGGCCATCATCTTCCAGCTAGATAAGCTGAAAGAGGACATCCATGGAAAGAAAGGCGCCACCTCTAGCCAGCAAGCTTCTCAAGAATCTTCTGATACTGTTTAAGTTCTTTCTCAGACATTTCTTCACCAGCCCTAGCTTTCTGGAAAGCACGTTTATAAAATGTGTCAGTAACTTGTTTAATTTTAAATAAACGTTTTTGTTCATCGCTAAATCCAAAATATGCAAATTGCCCAGGGATATGACTTATAATAACTCCTAATTCTTCTTGGAATTTCTTCTGGGCTTCTGGATCTCCAAAAGTATCATCACTAAGAGCCCTAAATAAAGGGAACATCTCTTGTGAAGCATAAACTAAAGATTTTTTTAATTTTGTCAATGAGTCATCACCAAAGGATTCATAAATGGGACCACCAACACTTTTCTTGTTATTGGCAAATTGAACTGCTAAATTGACGATTGGGTTTAACTCGAACCGATTCTTTCTGATTAACTCAAAAATAACCGTTGTATCGCCTGCATCAAAAGATTCGATAATTCGCCAAAAGAACTTGAGTGCTAATGTGGAGGGATTTGAAAGATTAACAGTGAGGTCTTTCTCTACACCTTCATCATTGGTGGTTTTTTTAGAATATTTCCTCCCAAATTGCTCCCTCTCAAATCCAAAGCCTGTTGTATAGAGCCTGTCGAACGCCATGATAACACCAAGCGTTCCAAGCAGCCCCCAGAACTTGCGCTTATCTACACCAGATGGTGCTTTGCCCTCAGCAATAGCCCTGCCTATACGCACAGGAGATTTCAACATCTCTGAGTAGACTTTCCCCATGACAATTTTAAACGTTGGGGTAAAGAATGGGAGGTTAAGAAATTTTCTGGTGTTAGGGTGTACCATAGCATAATCACCATGGAATAGAGCTGCTGTCTGTGCTGCCTCTCTAGGGTTCATCCCTGTAGAGAGTAGGTGCCGATAAGAAGCCATCCTGATAACTCTGTCAGCAGACCAGGCTATATTACTACTCACCCTATAAACCGCGTTAACACCCTTTTCTTGGATAAACCACCGGCGCATTTTTGCTGGCAATGTCCTATTTTCCTTTAAAGCAGCTTGCCACTGAAGTTGGTAGTCTTCAAAAAATATATTGAATGGCTGTGAGAAGAGACCGTTTTCGAAAGCTTCCCAAAATTCAGGCGTCTTTGTCAAAACATCATTCGCTGCCAATTTCCAATAGCGTGCGCCCTGGATGTTTGTTAGCATTAGCTGCTGTACGATGTCGTTAAAGGGCAGGATGATCGGATTGTAGAATTTGAAGCCTTTAACCATAGATGAGGCTTTGGCAAAGATTCCCATCTTTTTAGGATTTACAAACGTGTCTAACCATTCAGCGAATTTCGGGTGTAGGTATCGGCCTTTTAGAGCCGGATATTGCCAAGGCGGGTACTGAATAAATCCTGGTTTGGCTGTACGAGAGGACAGGCCCTCCGTCTCTGCGGCATTCACAATTTTTGATAAACCAAGATCTCTAGCTGTCCTACGTCCATAAAAGGACATGATCTCCGCAATGTCTACCTGATCGATATCAATGATCCCAGCCTCTACCATCCCTATTATCGTAGGAGTCTTTCGCTTCCTCTGATTAATCAACCGGATGGCCCTAACCGCTCCTGATGGGTTATTTACAAATTCTTCCTCAAACCACAGACGTACAGGAATAGAGACAAAATTGACATTTTCTAGTTCTTTGATCAATCGATTGTTGGCAGAGATCTTTTCGAGCGCCTCCTTTTTATCAGTAATATTTTCAGATGCCCTTTCTCTAAGAAGCCTATTTTCTTCTTTCAAACGAAGAATGTAACTTTCAGGAAATGGGTGTTTTAGCACCTCAGCCGCCTGTAATTCTTTGAAGGTGTCATCAAAGAAATTGCGGATGACATGCCAGCCCTTGGCAAGTTCAGGGTCTTTTGGAGGCTGTTTTTTTTCTGCTAACAGTGCCAGCTCACCGCGCTGTACTTTCGTGAAATTCTTGAGTTTCTTGATGGCAGCAATCGTCTGTTCTTCCTTCTTGGCCAGCTCAGAAAAGTAGTTTTTAATTCGAAATCCTGTCTCTGGAGCACCACTTTGCTGGAAAGGTCTCTCGACATTAAAACCAAGTCGGTTCCAATTTTCCTCTAATTTCTTAGCGAAATTATCTTTAAGTAGAGCATTTACAAAAAACGAGTCATTCTCTGCATCTTGGAAAATCGCTTGCTCTTTAGGAGTGATTTGCTCCCTATCTTCAGGAACAATGTCTTCTTCAGCTTCTTTAGACAGACCACCAGGTTTTTTCCCTTGTTTCTTTTGGGTATCAGTCTGAGCAAGCTGTTCTTCAGCTAAGCGTATCGTGCTAGCATTATTCACGATTGCCTCTTGCTGACTGCCTAGAGTCATCAGGTCGGGTATACCTTCAGGGAAGAAGACTTGCGGGACATCAAAAACATCTCTTAACAACTTAATGTCTTTTCCATCTGGAGACACATCACCTATTCCTGAATTGTCCCAGTGAATAATCACAGCATCATGATTTCCCTCTCTGATAGCCTTGTTAATCCTTGCTACATTTTTCTTAGTTTCTTCTAGGCCAGAAACAGGGCTGGGGAATTTGTTAGTCGTATTTTGTTTAACCCACTTTCTCCAATCTTGATCTGACTGGATAATTAACGGATTCTTTGCCTCTATTTTCCTAGTTGAAATATTAGTTCCAAACTCTTTGGCATCAATCTCTTTAAAAGCAAAATATTTGCCTTCTCCTAGCACTGATCCAATTTCGGCTACTAAATCAGTTTTTGGCGGCCCTCCTTCCCCACGGAATAGGGTAGCATTTTTGATCTCTTCAGGAAGTTTGTCGAATTTTTCTATATTCTTTGGGTCGACAACTTTGACATTTTGCAATGCCTGTAATCTTTTTTCTGCCTTTTGGATTGTGCTTTTCAGGTCAGCGGACGCTTCCGCTAGGGTCTCTTCACCTTTGGCGACATCGGTGAAAATCTTTTCCCCAACTACATCAATTGGTGTCTGATCTAACAGTGCCGCATCCTCAGCCACTCTAACCTCTTGTAGAGCGTCTAAGATCTCATCAGGTGTAATGATCTCTGGAGCCTTGAAGAAGTCTCTGCCACGCTTCTCTACCCCCTTGACAACTCGTTTCAGCACCTCTTTGCGTGAAATCCTAAATTCTTTAGCTAAGCGATTTACTGCACCACCAAATTCTAAAGCCAATCCAGCAGTTTCTAATACACCTGCTAAAGCAGCCCACTTGGCACCTTCCACCGCCAGCTCTTTTGCTGTAGGAAGTTCTTTGTCTCTGACAAGCCTCTCTATCCCTTTCCTGGTGGAACCCTCAATACCCCAACCTGTAATCTTGAAGAACGACGGAAGCACAGTTTTTGCAACAGGACCAGCGTCCTTCACAAGGTTAATTAAAGGCTTGGCTATCCTGGAGGCAATGCTTCCAAGGTTTAAAAATGTGCCCGCTATTGAGCCTATCGTTCCAAAAGATGTCTCTGGAGAGCCTGTGATGAGTTCTGAAAGGGTGAACGTGAGACCCGAGGCGATACCTTTGAGCTCGTCGAGAAGGAGTCCAGGCTCTTCCTCAATCAACACATCAAGAGTTTTACGAAGTTCTGGTGTGATGCTTCCATCTTCTACCATTTTGCCTAAGACTGTCTTACGCAAGTCTTTATTTAGAGCGTCATTGGAGGCAAATTCGACAGCACCTTTAACCTTCTCCAGCTTCATAACTGAGTCAAATTGCTTCTCGTTTATCTCCCCACTTTCAAAAGCTGCTCTAGACTCAGATTCAGCAAATCTAGCTTCTTTGTCACTAATCCTTTCTAGGAATTGACCAAATTCTGGTGTGGCCATTTCAGGGTCTAGATCAATCTGATCATACAAATTCTCTGTGAGTTCTCTTCCTGCCTTCTGGACGTCCTTACGTGCTTTGCCAAATGGAGAAAGTCGTTCCTCTTTTTCCAGTTGATCGAAGACATCAAACTCCGCCTCTTCTTGAGGTTCCTCTTTTTCTAAGGTGTCAAATATATCAAATTGAGAGGATTTGTTTTCGGCAGGTGTATCTTCAAATTGGTCGAAGATATCAAACTGAGAATCTTCAGATACTGTTGGCTCATCTTCAAACTGGTCAAAAATATCAAATTGAGACGGAGAAGACAAATTAATATCCTCTCTGTTTTGCCAATTCTATAGCTCTTTTTTTCCTAGCAGCACCCCTAAGCCCTCCCTGGCCAGCTTCTTTGAAAATAGCAGCCGCGATTTCATTGGTAAGAATTTTTGGGCCCTCTAACTCATCTATAAGTCCTTGAATTTCTTCATCTTGACCTTCTTCATCAGGGACGTCAAACGACTTAATTCCTAAGCGTTTGGACACTTCTGCTATTTGTTGCTCCATAACAGCCTGGATTACCTTCAATTGATCAGCCAATTCTTTTCTTTTGTCTTTACTGGCTAATTCCAAGCCACCAAAAGCATTTCTAAACGGAGCGAGCAAATTGGAAGTGACCTGTCTAGCGTTGGCTCTAATTTGATTAAGCTCTTCATTGGGAGTAAGAGCCGGTTTGCTTTTATCGAATTCACGTTTTTCTTCTAACTTGCCTTTGTCAAATTCTCTTTGCTCTTTAAGTTTTTTCTCATTGAATTGCCGCTGTTCTTCGAGTTTCGTCTGGGCTAATTTTTGCGTGCCTTCCTGTTTCTGTCTGTCCGATATAGCTTTCGCCTGCTGTTCAAGAACCTTCAAGGCTGCGGGCTGCCTTTCCGGTGACACCTGCGACAGAATCTGTGCCATGGCCGCAGCCGGGTCGTCTGACTTCAACGCTTCCGCTAGAATCTTGTCAAGAGCGCCCAAGTCTCGCTGACGACGCCTGGAACGCCCTATTGTATCGCTAATTCCTTTAGACAATTCAAAAGCAGATGGGTTCATCGCTCAAATCCTTCTCTTACAAGCTGATTGCTTTGTGTAGATTTATTACGGAATGCATCCAAAATTTGGTCGATACTTTCCCCAAAATTTTCGCCTTGCAAAAAACCTCCAGCTCCCTGCCTAAATGTCTCACCGAAACTAGACGGCGGTTGTGGTGCGTCAACGCCACCTGTTGCGCCTAAAGCGGCATTAAGCACGCTAACCTGGCGGTCCTGGGCCCCCTGTTGGAATGAGAGAAAACTCTCGTCAAGTATCGAATTAAGGTCAACGCCCGCCCTCGTTAACGAGTCTTCTAGAGCAGTCCCTCCTTGCTGATTAGCAGCAAGAAATGTCTCTCTAATCTGAGGCGCTCTCTGGGTGCGAAATCGGTTTAAAGCTGGTTGGCGGATTGATTTGTCAAAGGCCGCTTCGTCAGCTTGAAACAGGCCAGCAAATGAGCCTCCTTCGCCTTTTACCGAGGCTATGAGGTCATCCAAAAGCTCCCGAGTTCGCTTTTGCGATTCAGACTCTGCTGGTTGTTTTGGGTCTCCTTGCAGGAAACCTCCCGCTATAGATCCTCCTGCGCTAATAAGCGCTGACAAAATTGCTATTGTTGCTGGGTCCATAGTTCCTCTAAATTGTTTGCCACACCACCGTCGCGGAGTCCGTATGCTCGGTAAGAATCTCCACTTTCAGCGTGGTCACGTTAATATTTATGTCTCCATTAGAGAGAAACGCGTCGGTAGTCAGACCGTCTGACCCAAGACCACCGATCTCGCGCTGGATAATGTCGGGTTTCCTGTTAACTGCCACGGCCAGTTCTGTGTACATCGTCTCTAGAAGCTCTAGAAGTTTCTCAGGAGTAAGGTCTTCCCTGTCTCCTATCGCGAATGTCTCTGGTATCTTCATGCTAGTCCGTTGTTAAGCTTGCTGGTTCGCAGTGAATTCGTATGCTGGTCAATTTGACTTGCTTAGCGGCTGTTTCTTGCCTCATACGAAAAACTGTGAAATCTGCTGTATTGTTGACCTGCACCGTTACCCACTCCCGGTCTTTTAACTGGGGCTCATTGAACGTCCAGGTGCCTGGAGAGACGGTGTAAGCGGTAGCGCCAGCCTGCTGTATCTCAAAGGTTGTGCTTGTGACCTCCGAAACGGAATAAAGATTGCCGTTCAGCTCTGTAGTCCCTTCTACATTCGCAAAGGAGACAACATTGCCATTAACAAGACCAGAAGTGTTGACGGTGGTGATCTCTATGGCAGGATCTCCGGTAATGTCGATGGCTGTAACGCCCCCTACAATGACCTTGCCGGGCTTGAGGAGCACATTTGACTTAAAAGGGGTGGCCTCCCCATCCATCAGAATATCTAGCCTTAGATTGCCCCCATTCGTATCTAACAGGAACTCAACATGTGAAATCCTGCAACGAGCTCCTCTATCTCTATAAGGATTAAATGGGATGGTTTCAGCCTTGAAACTGATGACTTTTGAGACGTTGCCACCACTAGACCATGGCGTAAAATTGGTGGTGTTTATATTGATCGTAATCGTACTGATCGTCTGTGCCGTCACAATGGCCTCTAGACCGTTGATCTCAGTCATTCCTACCACTTCAGTGATGACTACCTTATCTCCTACAGCAAAGGCTTGATCGTCTGTAGTGATCACAGCAGAGGACGCTTTCGAGATTCCTGGAGTTTCGATTATCACGAAATAGTCATCAAAATCCTGGTTAAGCTCATAAATAAACCCAGCATCATCACCTGCTAGAGTCTTCTCAGTCTCTTCGCCTCTACCAATCTTATTCCAAATCTCCTCGGTGGTGTCCATCCTTCCCCAAGCTGGATTATTCGTAGCGTTGATATCATTCCAGACCAGTCTTTGGCCGTTTGTAGACTCGCCAAAACAACTAAATCTTTGATCATAAACTGACCAGCTCTTCTCCTCGTAATTCTCTACCAACACTTTATCTTGGGTATTGCTTCCTGTGCCTCTATCTATATAAGCCCACATGAATTGGGAGTTCGCTCGATCAAATCCTCCATAGATCTCCTCGAATTTAGTCCCTTCGATTTCATCTCCAGTGAAAAAAGGAATCTTGTTGTCGATACGCAGCGACTGCCTTCCCTTTGTGGAAAGAATGCCAGTCCTGCCAATGGAATGAACCTCGTCATTCCAGGCTACTGAGGAAAAAGAGGCATCTGTACCCAGCACTGAAGGTAATCGTCGTTTGAAATATGGAATGAACGCGTCTCCAGTTGGGTCTAGCATCCATGTTGACTTGTTCAGATTTAAAGCGATGCTAAAGCCTGATATTACCGCACCTCTGATAACGTCGTTGGTATTGAGAAGTAACAGGCCGGCTCCTGAAGCGTTATAATTATCTCCGAGGCCATCGGCAGTCGCCGTCGCTGAATGAAGCATTCCATTCTGGAAAAGTCTACTGCCTATAGTCGGACCCACAAAATTAAGGCGACCAATAAAAGAAATGACGTGGACAGCTCTAGTGATATCTCCAGTGGCAAATTGTATATAATCTGGGTTGTCGTTTCCCATACCTCCATCCGTATAATCTAGTATGTTGGTTCCATTATAGAAAAACACACCAGTTGGATTTGCCGCTGGCATCCCTCTGCTCGTGAAGACAAAGCGGTTATCACCGTTCTTAGCAGGGTAGGTAACCCCAGAAATATAGTCGTCTCTTGCTGTCAATCCAAACCCGGCAAAACCTGCCAGACTTCCCCCAAATGTGATTCGGTCAAAAGCGTTGGTACTCTCGTTATATTTATAGGCGAAATTCTGATCAAAAACTAGGGTCTCTACAGCGCCTGTTGAGGTGATGACGTTCTGGAAGATACCTGTCACACGTGTAGGAAGGTGGCCCGTTAGTGAATGCCCCGTTGAGAACTTCTTAAAGCCTTTCCTTGATTGCAATACTTGCCGATGGATAAAACCGTTCTCTATGTTTTGGAATGAGTCAGCAGGTTGCAGGAAATTCACACCACTGCGTGATATTCCCGTCTGAAAACCTGTGATCTCATAAATTTCCATCTAACCACCGAAACATACAAACCAACATTGAAGAGGATCAACCAATTGTATTGTAGAGAGATCGAAACGAGTAAGGTTGCAGTGTAGTGTAAATCTAGCTGTGCTTTTTACAGTATTCAAACTAACAGCATCTGGTATGCTAGCACTGATTATCCTGTTAGCAACACCTGTGCCCAGCACGGCCCCAGCGAGCATTAAATAGTTGGCAGAGGGTAATGCTGGAAAAACCACCTCGTAAACGCCTGCAAACGTACGTGTAACACTGGTGATATTGTGATTATATACTAAAGTACATACACCGTTCGTATTTCGCCCTGTAAATGTACAACATGTCCGCATAGTCAACATTTGCATAACTTGGTCCGTTCCAGAGTCGTCAGCTTTAGAATTGCCAATGTAAAACGGCTGTACATCCTGATTACCAGGAGCCTCAGCGCTCTTCTTAGATCTCACATAAATAGCACCATCCATGCCAGGTAGTAGTGTGGCGTCATCTGGGACGGCAGAAGTACCTTGCTGCGGCATCTGGACGAATTGATGATGGCCGTCCTCCGTAGCGCCAGAAGTGTTCCAGAAGTGGTCAACATTCATCGTTGTGTCGATATACGTCGTATTTTGCGTTCCAGTAGTCGCATTCGCCTCTACTGAAACCGTGCCGTCTGGCCAAAGTGTATTCCACGCACACATACCTAGTACCTCCTCTTAGTCTTTTTAGAACTGCCAGCCGCCTTCACCTTTGGCTTGCCTCTTTTCATTTTCCTGCCTTTGTGTGCCGCCATTTCAACCCCCTAGAAGGACGGAATCCCTCTCACAACTTTTATCTGATTATGCGTGTGCGTCAGCATCAAACGCCGCTCACGACCATACGACGCCTTCAGAGACGCCAAAATCGAGTCAGAGAACCTGTAGTCCATCGCATAGTTAACCGCAGCTCCATAGGCCAAGAACCGCAGCCAGTAGTCAAAGTCTAACGGTGGATTTCCTATGGTCGAGAAGTCGCCTAGCTTCTTATACCCATACAGGTTTACCGTGTAGTCAGTATCCGGGATCGTCCTAAAAGTGAACTCATTCCCGTAATACAACATTGCTGTTGGCTGCCCCAAAATCAAGACATCGACATTTTCTACACCCCAAAATCCGAAAAACTCTACCGGGTCTTGGTAGATTGTCAACGGCGTCCAGGAGAGCGAACCTGCTGGAGGATCTTTGAGACTAATGAAACCGTTTCCTGAGATATTTACGAAATTGTCATTAGCACCAACATCATTAAAGGTATACACCCCGTCTGTGATGGTCTCATCAATATCAAACCTCAATGTTCCAAACTGCTCAAATAGCTTTACCTCGTCACCCATGGTCAGGCTAACGAAATCGTTTAGGTACCCAATCAGCGTCTCGTCACTAGAATCTGGATCATTGGCATTCCGGCGTGATATTGCTAGCCGCATAATCCTGAGAGCGTCATTGACTGTTCTGGCCATAATCTATTCCGCGTAGACAGTTCTTAGTGTAAATCGTGGATCTAGGTGGGAAACACGTGTTTCGTCGGAGCCGTCAGCATTCTTATACCATTTCCAGATAGGAACACCCTTTTCTGCCAGATAGTTGATGATAACCCTAGGAAGGTCATAGGTTTTTCCTGGATAAAGGATCTGCTTAAAATGAATGAGATGGTTGCTTAAATGCACAGGAAGGGCGTTTAGAGGCTGGTCAGTTCGGCCAAATACAATCCGATCTTTTGGGTGAAGGTCTACAGGACATGGTTTGCAGGGGTATCGACATATCCTTAACCGCTTGTTCTCTTTGCGGGCTACCCTGTTGTAGGCCAGGTGTTCTTCATAAGTCGTCAAAGGCATTTTATCAATGGCTTGGGGCTTTGGGGCCTCCGCTATCATCAGGTTCATTTCGGACTCTTGCGCTTCTTGCTTTTCAACTTTTCGAGGTCTTCCCATTATGTTGCACTCCATAAAAAGATTGTGTTCTCTAAATTCACGCGCCCGCCAGTTACATATGTCTGGAAACCCGTGGAATCAATAAATTTCTTCGTAACAGGATCTTTCAGCAAAAATGTTGTCGTGGAATCCACGAATATTTCAAATTGCTTAGCATCGAGCTGTACCATCCCTCTCTGAGTGGGCATTACATTGCCAACATCGGTGATACGGATAGAGTCCCCTGTCGTGTAACCATGCACTGCCGTAGTTGTCACCTGGCACTGCACAGCCTTTGTCACTGCGGAGATCAATGCTCTAAATGCCGCTTGCCCTGTCATGTCATTTCCTGAGCTCTACACATTAACCTTTGACGACTCTTCGCCTTATGTATAGCAACCTTTTCTTTATTTAGGTTTTTCCAAGCTATATTATATGCTGCGATCTTTTCTCTATTTTTATCGCGATATCTCTTCGACACATTGGGATCTTTATGATACCGCTCTAACATTCTCTGGTTAATTTTTTCTCTGTTTTTATCTACGTATTCCTTAGCCTTTTCAGGATTGTTTTTAGTCCAGTCCCTAGTAATTTGTTTCCTGCATTCCTTGCACTTCCTGCTACGTCCTTTGTAAAATTCTGACGCTAGCTTGTCTTCACCACATTTTGTGCATTTACCAGCCCTAGGAACTGATGACGCGAATGTTCTAAATGCCGCCTGGCCCGCCATATTTCCTCATTCATTTCCTGTGTTCTACCATGTGGCACTTTTTGCAAAGCCACACTATTCGTAAAGGGTCCGAATAATCAGGATGGTGCGCCTCTATCCTTCCTGTACTGCTGTCGCATTTGGGGCATACAGTCGGCCTAACCAACCTTCCCATCTTGATAGCGTATCTAACATGTGATACAGCCCTTCTCTTTTCTGGGTATCTTTCTCTATATTTCTTTACTTGTATCCTAGCATCTTTGTTAACTTTCTCAGGATTATTCTGCTTCCACTTACGGTTAGCTTCTCTTGCTTTCTCCGGGTTTTCCAATCTCCATGCTTTAGTTCTCTCTATGTATTCCTCTCTGTTTTCCGCGTAGTGCCTCTTGTGGGTCTCCCTTTGGATTTCCTTCATCTTTTCAGGATTATCCTTGACCCAGCGCTTGTGCCTCTCAAGATGCTTTTCAGGATCTTCGGCATATCGCACCCTAGCTCTTTCCCTTTGTTGAGCTAGATAACTCTCTCTATTCCTCTCCTTCCAGCGCTCCTTTACCTCTTGAGCCGCCTCCCTGTTCTTGGCCTGCCATGCTTTATTCCGTGCATCGACACAACTTTTACATTGAGTATCAAATCCGTCCCAAGACTTGCTATATTTATAAAAATATTCCAAGTCTTTGGTCTCATTGCATTTCCTACAAGTTTTCATAGTGACCTCCTCTTTTGAGGAGGCCACTATATAATACCTTTCCTATATCTCCAAGGTCTAACGTAAGTCCCTAAGCATCATCATGCTAGATCACCAAGGTTCTGATAAGATCCAAATCCATATGCTATAACCACAAATAGATCGTCATCACTGCCCATTACAGCTGTGCCAGCAGTTAGCTGATACGTGATTGGGTCGTATGAAAATTCAGTAGGATTATAGGGATTTGTATCTGAATAGACTCCTGTCTGTGGGTTATTCAGAGTCAAAGACCTGCTCTCCAACTGAACGCGTCCACCTGCTACCCAGGTGACAAAATTGGTCGAATCAATATTGTCATCGGTAATAGGGTCTTGTAACGAAAAGGTCGTGGTGGATAAAACCGTGATACGGAATCTGAGTCCGTCCAATTCATCCATTCCGCGGGCAGTTGGCATTTCCGGCCCCAGGTCGGTGATACGTACCAACTGATCCGTTTGGTACCCGTGAACTGCCGAGGTTGTCACAACGCAAGGATCTGCTGTTGAAACAGCAGAAATCAACGCTTCATGGTCTGTTGCCCCTAGCGTAGTATCTGCTACGGTAAACCCATTAGTCGTCGTATCCAGGAAGTTAAACGACTGCGCTGCCGCACTATCAATCACCTGCTGTTGGTAGGCTTGAGCAGCGGCATTGTGATCACGAAACCACCAGGATCGTGCATCACGACCAGCAGTTGCAGTCCACCTAGTGAGGTTGTTAAAAACAACCATATCAGCTTGCCATGGAAGTACCAGAGTAAACGCAGCACCAGCAGACTGGAGTCTCCAGCCCTTGGTTCGTGTTTGCCCTAAAAATAAATCAGTCATGATTTAGCTCCTTACACTGTTTGCTTCGTAGAAAGCAGGGTTACAATATGTGAATCGTCAAGGATCGCTGCATTGAAGAATGCCGTGAAACCCATAGATTGGAAGCGGTTGAGATAATCGTTGAAGCCTAGAGGCTTTAAAATCATCTCAGTAGCCATTTGGTCGATGGACACATAGCCGTACGCGTTAGCACCAACGAATGTGTTGCTAAACTGTGGTGGCGAATCGCTAGACTGATTTACTAGAGTCGATGTTACCCATCGAGCTTCATCTGTTGCGCCAAATTCAGTTTTGAGAACAGTTTCTTGCGCACCATACCCTGCGGTAGGAACGAAAGCATCTAAGGCTCGAATGTCCGGCTTAAGCTTGACGTGAGCTGTTACCCAAAAGGCAGCCTCCACGGGACCTGTACCAAAGCGACTAGACCCATTGACCGTGGGGGTCATCTTTTCAGTGTCATTCTCATCCAGAAAAGCAATAGCACGGTTAACGTCGATCTGCGTTAACTCTGTGATAGCATTGCCATTAACACCACTTAAGCAAGAAATCTGAGCAACCGAAGAAGCCCAAACATCGCGGGTAACCTTGTCAAGCATCGTGTGCATGCACTGACTAAGGTTATCAGCAGTGCCGTTAGCGGTGTCGTCTTCTACAACTAGAAGGACTTTGCGAGAGAGTAAAACGACTTTGCCGAACTCTTGAGGAGTGACAGCAATATCGAATTTTAGAATCTGCTCAGGTGCCGGGTCTGCATCTTCTGGCAATACAACCGGATCTGAGTTTAGATTCTCTTGGCGACGGAACACCATCGTATTGGTGTTTTTCTGCGGTAACGCAAAAGAACTACCAAACAAGTTATGTACGTTGTTTGGCTTGGATCGCTGTAGCAAAGCACGGTGTGCCCAGCTATCTGTCATTGATCCATAGCCCGAGGTCTGAGTAACGCCGGTAACCATAGGTTAAATCCTTACATTGGCAAACCTATCTTCGACCCCGTTTCTCCTGTCGCCACGTATTGAAGTCTTCATCTGACATCTGCATCAGATCAACACTTTCGCTCAGCGCTGCCGCTTTTGGTACTCCAGAGGGTGACCCTGGGCCGTCTTGTTTCGGCTGCTGTGCTACTTGCTGTTGCTTGGGAGATAATTTGGTCATCAACTCCCAAGCTTCCTCATATCGGTTCGTGGCCGACTCAATAGCCGGGGTTAAGTTAGGTCTAAGTTTTAAAAATGCGGGCAAATCTTCGTTAATTTTCCTGTATCTTTCAGGATTTTCACGGGCCCATATCCTTTCTTCAACTTTTCTAATGACAGCATTTTCTGAATTACCTAAATCTTCCTT
>SDBT01010097.1_pt1 | contig 15276 bp, 13 predicted proteins | sample 2277101 | NCBI WGS metagenome assembly SDBT01 (sample SAMN10404973, study PRJNA504765) | marine sediment metagenome | isolation source: marine sediment core GS10_PC15, 103 cmbsf | place: Arctic Ocean: Southern Knipovich Ridge | collected 2010 | reverse complement strand
GGTACATGATGTCTAAGAAAATGAATACGAGTCAGGCGCTTGAGAAGATCGAACAGGAAATAGAGAAGATCCCCGAGGTTGTGAATGTTCTTAATTTTTTAAATAAGAGCGAACGCGGGGTGATAAAATAGATTCTGGAATTCGGGTCGGTCTCGTGGGATGCGGTCACATGGGTAGCTTCCACGCCGCCAAACTGGCCGAGAACAGTTCAGTTCAGTTCGTTGGCTGCTACGATATAGATGCCTCCAGGTCTGCTTCCCTCGCCGACGAATTTGGAATTAAAAGCTTCGATAGCATAGTATCGATTATCGGTAATATAGATGCAGTCAGCGTGGCAGTCCCCACCGTCAGCCATTATGATGTGGCATCGAGATTTCTTGAAGCGGGCGTGGCCGTTCTCCTCGAGAAACCGATAGCCCACGACCTCGAATCCGCAGAAAAACTGGCATTGCTGTCGGAAGAGAGGGATGTCGTCCTGCAAATCGGCCATTCTGAACGATTCAATCCCGCCTTTATGGCTGTAGAGAGCGGGATCTCCGCCCCGAAATTCATCGAGACTCATCGCCTGGCGCCGTTTAAGGGTCGGGGGGATGATGTTGCAGTTATTCTGGATCTCATGATTCATGATCTTGATTTGATCCTGGCAATGACCGGGACAATGCCTGATAAAATAGACGCCGCCGGGGTTGCAGTGTTGACTGATACGGTGGATATTGCCAATGCGCGGCTGTCGTTTCGAGGCAGCTGTGTGGCGAACGTAACGGCCAGCAGAATTTCAATTAAAGAAATGAGAAAACTTCGGGTTTTTCAAAAATCGGGGTATACGTCGATAGATATGGCGGCTCGTAAGGCCGAGCAGTATCGCGTGGTTGAAAGCAGTGACGAGGCCTATAAGAAAGCCCCGGTTTTCGGTAGATTCCGTCTCCCGGATGGACGGGCAGTGGTCCGCAATTCGGTAGAAATACCTCCGGGCGATAATCTGAAATATGAGATATCATCTTTCATTGAAGCCGTCAGAGGCAAGCATCCGCCCGTGGTTTCCGGCCGAGACGGCCTCAATGTCCTGCGAGTCGCCACTCAAATCGAGAAACTCTGCCAGGATTACCTTAAAAGCCTTTGAAAAATTCCATTCTAATAGTTGCCGGTGAGGCCTCGGGCGATAATGTTGGAGGTTTGCTCGCGGCGGAACTGAAACTTCTTCAACCTGACCTTGAACTGTTCGGTCTCGGCGGCGACCGGATGGATATATCGGGAGTTGATATCAGGTATCATATAAATCAGCTTTCCTTTCTCGGTTTCTGGGAGGTTTTAAAACATCTTCCGTTTATTAAGAAAGTGGAAGGAGATTTACTGAACCAGATCAGGGAACGGAAACCCTCTCTGGCGATCCTGATCGATTATCCTGGATTTAATCTGAGAATGGCGAGGAAACTCAAATCACTAAATATTCCTATCATGTATTATGTCAGCCCCCAGGTTTGGGCCTGGGGGCGGGGGCGCATCTCGAAAATCAAAGAGCTTGTAGATAAGATGGTGGTCGTTTTTGAGTTTGAAAAACAGATGTATGAAAAGGAAGGGATGGATGTTGAATGGTTTGGGCATCCGCTTCTGGAGATCGTCAAACCTCGCTATGGGCGCAATGAATTTATAAAAAAGCTCGGGGGCGAGTCCGATTTGAGATACGTCGGCATCTTTCCCGGATCGAGGAAACAGGAAATAGAGAAGATATTGCCGGAAATGAAAAGGGCCCTTGAGATATCATCATCATCCGGCCCCGGTCTGCGTGGAATTGTCGGATGTGCTCCCGGAATTGACGATGATTTTTATCGGAGAGTCGGCAGCGGAAACATGTTGTATGTTCGTGGCCTGACATACGATCTTATGGAATATGCGGAATTGAACCTGGTGGCATCGGGTACCGCAACCCTCGAATGCGCCATACTTAATAAGCCGCTTTTCATATTGTATAGGACCTCCGCTGTAACCTACATGATTGCCAGAAGATTGGTGAGAATCCCCCACGTTGGTCTGGTGAACGTCGTGGCCGGTGAAAAGATCGTGCCTGAATTTATCCAGAAGGAATGTAATAGCGACCTCATCGCTGAGGAGATCCAGTTGTTTTTCTCCGATGACGGTTATAAAAAGCGGATGCTGAAGCAGTTATCATCGATCAAGGAAAAGCTTGGCACCGCAGGCGCATCAAAGAGGGTCGCCGAAACGGCTTTAGAAATGATCGCTTCCCTCGGCGATTGACATCCCTGAAGAATTGAAATAATTTCAGGCTGTGGATTTGAATTATTCATTCGGTCAAAGGACAATGCTGTTACTGGCTTCTATTCTGGGCCCGTTTTTGATATTGCTGTACGGGTTGACGTGGCGGGTGCGGTGGCACGGGGTTGAGGATCTCGAGGATGCGCGCCGGGTTTCGGATAAAGTCATATTTGCATCCTGGCATTCAAGGCTATTGGGATTAACCTACACCCATCGTTTCCGCAATATCGGGATCATGGTTTCCAGATCGTTCGATGGTGAGTGGATCGCCAGAATCGTGAAATATCTTGGTTACCGCGTCTTCCGGGGTTCCGCAAGCAAAGACGGTGTACCGGCGCTGCTGCAGATGCTGAAAAACAAGAACATCGGCGATCTCGCTCTGACGGTGGATGGCCCGCGAGGCCCGGCCGAAAGGGTAAAACATGGCGCAATCTCTCTGGCATCGAACGGCGGACTACCAATTGTCCCGATTACGTTTATGGCCAGCCGAGCCTGGAGGCTGAAATCGTGGGATCGCTTTATTATCCCCAAGCCATTCAGCGTCGTCACGGTTGTCTACGGCAAGCATATATCTATCCCCGAGGATCTGGATAAAAATCTGGCGGGGAAATTATCTTTAGATGTTGAGATGGAGCTAAAAAGGATAGGATAGCCGTGCTGCTTGTATATCGCATTCTATTTGCAGTAGCCCTTTTCCTGGGATCTCCTTTTCTATTGGTCAAGGCAATTCTGGGGAAGCATGGAATCCGGGAGAGATTCGGATATATCAAAAAGCGGGAATCGCCCAGAAGGCTCTTCTGGTTCCATGCCGCATCTATTGGGGAGTTGAAGATTATCGCGTCAGTTTTGCCGGAGATCAGTAAGATAAGCGACGATATTGATTTTGCCATATCGACTACCACTGCAAGCGGTAAAAAAAGGGCTAAAGAAATATTCGAGGATAAAATATATATATTCTTGCAACCATTGGAATTAACATCGGCTATCAGGAGGGTGCTCCGCGCCTTAAATCCGGAAAAGCTGATAATTGTAGAAACTGAAATCTGGCCCCTGCTAATAACCGTTGCCTGCGACTCCGGCGTGGAACTATATCTGATTAACGCCCGGATGAGAGAGAGTTCATTCAGAGCTTATAGAATAATCAAACCTTTCATAGGGCGTATTCTTGCGAAATTTGCACATATCCTATCGCGATCCGACGCCGACACGGGTCGATTCCTGGCTCTGGGGGCGGGAAAAGCGGAGACCGTCGGCAATTTGAAATATGATCAGGTGCTCAGTAACGCCGAAGCGACAACATCGACATTGAATATAATCTCCAATGATCGATTAATATTCGTTGCCGGTTCCATCAGAAAAGGCGAATACGAAATCTTCGCTGATCTTATTGCAAAATCAAGGGAACGGCTGCTACAAGCCGGTTTCATACTCGTACCCAGGCATATGAAGGATATTGACCATATATGCCAGGTTTTATCGAACCGCGAGATCCCTTTTCTTCTCTGGTCCGAGATGACTGAGGCCGATATAGATTTCGAGTCGGTTCTCCTCGTCAACACAATGGGACAGTTGCGTGATTTCTATCGGATTGCAGATCTGGCATTTGTGGGAGGTTCTCTCGTGCCGATAGGCGGCCATGACCCCGTGGAACCCGCCGCCCTGGGAAAACCTGTGGTTTTCGGGCCGTATATGGATAATACCGGCGAAGCCGCCGTTCTACTTTTGGAATCGCGCGGGGCGGAAGAGGTTTTAGGCGTCGATGATTTATTTGAATTGCTTATGGATTCAATTCACAATAAGGAGTCTCTTGTTCGAAAAGGCGAATTGTGCAGAAACGCGGTCATCTCCATGACCGGGGCATCGAAAAAAACGGCTCAGATACTCCTGGGAGATTCCAATTGATGGCAATACTTCTTCTGCCTTTTACTTTCATTTATCGTATCATCATATTTTTCTGGGATATCTATTGGAGGAGTAAGAAACCGGTTGTGGTGCCAGCCCGCGTCATATCGGTGGGCGGTATCACTATCGGTGGTGCCGGTAAGACATCGGTTGCCGAATTCATAGTACAGAACATGCTTTCCGGAGGCAAAGACGCTGTCGTCGTGGCGCGCGGATACAAAAGGCTGCAATCCCGGCCCGTGATTCTGACATCTGAAAACTATAGTTCCTGGGAAGCTTGTGGCGATGAGCCGGCTGCATTGATAAAATCAATTCCGGGGCTTACGATATATATTGATTCGGATAAAACCACGGCTGCAAAGAGAGCATCAGGGGATGGCCGGGAGATAATCATCATCGATGATGGCTTCCAGCACAGGAAGCTCAAGCGCGATGTAGACATTGTCTGCCTCGATGGCAATAATCCTTTCGGAAACGGCTTTCTTATTCCCTCGGGAAGACTGAGGGAACCGATAAAGTCATTGCGCAGAGCGGATATCATAATAGTCATCGATGGGCCCTCTGACATCTCGGGTTTCGTGATGGACTTGCCTCAAGGGATGCCCGTTTTCAGAGGCAGAAAGATTGTTAACTCCGTGGTGTCTTTTCAGGGAGATACAATAAGCTTGAAGGGATCGAAGGTTCTGGCTTTTTGCGGCCTCGGCAATCCCCAATCCTTCCGGGCAAGCCTGCTGGAAACCGGCTGCGATATTTCCGAGCTAATAGAATTTAGAGATCATTATAGATACAAATCTCCCGATCTGGAAAGATTGGTAAGAAAATGCTCAGAGAATAATGCGCAGTATATCGTGACGACATTAAAGGACGCAGTCAAACTGGAAAAAATCTGGCCCCGGAACCAGCCTCTTTATTACCTTGAGATTAAGATTGAGCTTGATAGAAAGGACGAGTTTTTTAGATTGATTAACGTATGATTTATGATTGTGACATTCTGGTAATAGGCTCGGGTGTGGGGGGACTATATTTCGCCCTCGGCGCCGCCCGGTTCGGCAAAGTTGCCATAGTTACGAAAAAAGCGAAATGGGATGCCGCCACCAATCTGGCCCAGGGTGGCATTGCATCTGTCATGTCGAAGAAAGACAGTTTCGAAAATCATGTCAATGATACTCTGAAATCCGGCGGAGGCCTATGCCATAAAAACATCGTCGAGAAAGTTATAAAAGCCGGCCCTGAGTGCATAGAGAACCTCTATCAGATCGGCGTAGAATTCTCCAGGCAATCGGGAAAAGACAGTTTCGATCTGGGCAGCGAAGGCGGCCATTCTCAAAAAAGAGTAGTGCATGCCGCAGATTTTACCGGCCGGGCAATTGAGCATGCCCTTGTAAGCGCCGCCAGAAATCATGAGAATATCGAGATATTCGAGCATCATTACGCTATCGACCTCATAACCCAGCATCATATCTCACCGGATACAGCTGTTAAGGATACCCCGGTTTGCTACGGGGCCTATGTCCTCGATATAGAGAAGCATATGGTGGAGCGATTCCGGGCTAAAGTAACCATGCTGGCCAGCGGTGGTGGAGGCAGGATTTATCTTCACAACACCAATCCCGATATCGCCACAGCTGACGGCGTCGCTATGGCCTACCTGGCGGGCGCCAGGATCGGGAATCTGGAGTTCGTTCAATTCCATCCGACCGCCTTATACCATCCCGATGCCCCATCGTTTTTGATCTCGGAGGCCGTGAGGGGCGAGGGCGGACGGCTCATTTTGAAATCCGGCGAGCAATTCATGAAAAAATATCATCACAAAGCTGAACTGGCGCGCAGGGATATCGTGGCCCGCGCCATAGATTCGGAATTGAAGAGGACGGGGGATCACTGTATATACCTGGACGTGACCCATCTGGGCAGAGATTTCTTGATGAAAAGATTCCCGACCATATACGAAAAATGCAAGAGCCTCGGTATCGATATAGCGAAATCACCGATCCCGGTGGTGCCATCGGCTCACTATTTCTGCGGCGGAGTCGTTACCGATGAACTGGGCAGAACCGATATCAAAAATCTGTATGCCTGCGGAGAGGTGGCCATGACCGGTATGCATGGCGCCAACAGGCTGGCGTCCAATTCCCTCTTGGAGGCGGTCGCATTTGCCAGCTTCGCTGCCGAAGACCTCGAGTCCGAATATCCGAAGATTTCTTCTCCGCCTGAGGTGCCGCCCTGGGATGAATCAGGCGTATTCGATTCCGAGGAGTGGGTTATTGTCTCGCACGACAGAAGTACTATCACGCGGCTGATGTGGGATTACGTGGGAATCGTGCGCTCCAACAACCGGCTCAAAAAAGCCGATATTCGATGTTTGATCATGAGCAAGGATATAATCGATTTTTACCGTAAGAATCCGGTTCGCTCGGAAGTTATCGAGCTTCGTAATATGGCTATAACGGCCGGGCTCTTGATAAAAAGCGCCAGAATGAGAAAGGAATCGAGGGGGCTGCACTATAACATCGATTATCCTGAAAGAGACGATGAAAACTTCTTGCACGATACGATATTAAAGCAGGAGGAGATTTGAGCAGCGCCGGAAAAATACTGATCGTCGATTACGGTTCGCAATACACCCAGCTTATCGCACGACGAGTACGGGAATTGAAAGTATATTCGGAGATAGTCAGTTGTAATCACAGTCTTGACTACTATGACTTTTCCGACGTTGCGGGCATCATCCTTTCCGGCGGGCCGGCATCGGTATTCGATAAAGGTGCGCCGAAGCTCGATAAGCGGCTATTGTATCTGGGTCGGCCCGTGCTGGGGATTTGCTATGGGCTTATGCTGATGGCTATGAATATAGGCGGTGGAATCGGCATTTCCAGGCGACGGGAATACGGTCGCGCCATGATGATCAGGACCGGCAGATCCAATCTTTTGAAGAAACTTCCCTCCCGAAGCCAGGTCTGGATGAGTCATGGCGATCATGTCGAAAAACTCCCCCTGGGTTTCAAGGGGATAGGATCCACCGAGACTCTGGTATTTGCCGCCATAGCAAATTCGAGACGCAAGCTGTACGGGGTGCAGTTTCACCCGGAGGTGGCGCATACCGAACACGGCAAACAGATTCTGCATAATTTCCTTTTCGATATCTGCAAGTGCCGGCCTACCTGGTCGCCGGCATCGTTTATCAATAGCTCGGTGGACGAGATCAAGAAAACGGTTGGCAAGGGAAAGGTGATCTGCGCTCTCTCCGGCGGGGTCGATTCGGCTGTGGTGGCGATGCTTCTAAATAAGGCCATCGGCAAGCGGGCCGTATCGGTTTTTATCGATAATGGGCTGTTGCGCCTGAACGAGGCCGGGCAAGTGAGAGCCGCCTTCAAGAAATTCGGGCTGAATCTCAAGACGGTGGACGCTTCGGCGATGTTTCTCAGGCGGCTGAAGGGGGTGGCCGATCCGGAGATGAAACGCAAAAAAATCGGCCGGGCTTTTATCGAGGTCTTCACGAAGGAAGCGGCAAGGATTGGCAGAGTCGATTTCCTGGCGCAGGGGACATTGTATCCCGATCTGATCGAATCGGTCTCCTTCAAGGGGCCGTCGGCGACCATAAAGACGCATCACAACGTCGGCGGGCTGCCGAGGCGGATGCGGCTGAAGCTGATCGAGCCGTTAAGAGAGTTGTTCAAAGACGAGGTTCGCGCGGTCGGCCGAAGGCTCGGCCTGCCGAAAGAATTTATAGGTCGTCACCCGTTCCCCGGGCCGGGGCTGGCGGTGCGGGTGCTGGGGGCGGTCACGCCGGAACGGTTAAAGATACTGCGCGAAGCCGACCATATATTCATCTCCGAGCTCCGCAAATGGAAGCTGTATGACGAGGTCTGGCAAGCGCTGGCGGTGCTTCTGCCCGTCCGGTCGGTGGGTGTCATGGGGGACGTACGCACCTACGAAAACGTTATCGCACTGCGCGCCGTAACCTCCCTGGATGCCATGACCGCCGACTGGGCACACCTGCCACAGGATTTCCTCTCACACGTCTCCAACCGCATCATAAGAGAGGTCAAGGGGATCAACCGCGTGGTCTATGATGTATCCTCCAAGCCCCCGGCGACTATTGAGTGGGAGTAGCATGCTCAGGGCGTCAGGATGTCACCTCGTTTCCATCCTGACGTATCAAAAAAAGATGATTCGGAATACTGATATTTCGGGGATGAGAATTCAGACCAGGCTTTTGGTATCGTTGGCTATACTGATCTTCATGTTTCAAAACGCCATATGCCAGGAGAACGATATTGGTTTCACTTGGGGAAAATATGATTCTGTATGGGTGACAGACTTATTGGCAAGGGGGAATTCAAATGCGGTGGATAGCTTATCAAAAGCAATACAGATCGAATCAATGGTGTCTACTCCTGTGGGAAGAATATATAATCCGAGGGAAATATCCGACGACGCTCTGCTCTGCAAAATAATCCGTAATTTTACCAAATTTGGAGTTTCAGCTTCCCCTGAGATTAGAAACACTTTGAATTCTTCTTCTACTCCGGTTAAAGAATTCTTGACTATCATATTGGGTTTTCAGGGAGATTCATCTATAAAGGAAGATTTGCGAACTATAATTGCAACCAATGGCAACCCTACCGCCCGCGAACTGGCCGCTTATTCTTTGGGCGGTTTTAAAGACACAAATGATATTCTACTATTCAAAGAAGCACTTTCGGATACATTCTGGGTAACCACCCGCTGGGATTACAGCTTGGAAGACGGGCGTGATTCCGCAACTTTTTACCCTGTTAGACAAAAAGCCGCCGACGCGTTGATAAGTATGGGTTTTAAGGTTACCCATGATTTTTCAGGCAATTACACCATACTGGAAGAGCCAAAATAGAGCATAAGGTCGGGTTTCGCAGTGAGCAAAGCGAACAAGAAACCCGACAAAAGGTGTCAGAAGTAACTTCTGACACCACAAAAAGCGCCCTAAGCAAAAAGGGCGAATATCAATTTCCTACGGATCTGTAAGACGCCCCTACGGTAGTGGGTGGCATGCTTTTGCCGAAGGCATAAGCATGATGCCGGGAAAAGCATGCTCATTCGACTTCATCGAAAGAGCATGCCACCCGACCGATAATAAAATCGGTCGTTGCGAGGAGTCCGCAGGTCGTACGACTCGTATGAGACGACGAAGCAATCTCATACCTTCTATAAATTCGATAGGGATTTGATAAATCAAACCCTTATAATATATCTGATATGGTGAATAAAATCCTAATCTCCGCAATCCTCATTGTGAGCTTCTACTTCTATCTCAAACTTGCCCGGTCGCCATTATTCAAAAAAAAGAAAATCGTCAACGGCTATGAGCAATACCGTGACTGGTGGGGCCGCTGGAAATTCACGCATATATATATCGCCGAGAAAAAGGTTGGCGGCAAGATCTGGAAGAGGCACGTGGTGCATCACCGTGACGGCAACAAGCTCAACAACAGCCCCGAAAACCTGCAGATCATGAAACGCTGGAAACATGCCCGCATGCATTACGCGAAAAGAAAATATAGAGATAATTAGGTTTTGCAGCGCGGATCACTGCCATCGTTGATTCTGGAGATTGTTTCGTCCCGCTGGAGCGGGACTCCTCGCAATGACCGTCTTTTTTTAATCGTCATCGCGGGGAATCGAACCCCGCCTTTGGCGGGGAGATGACGAAGCGATCTCATATTATCAGGATTCCAACATACGCGGGATTTAGCCGCGCTGCCAGGAGCCCTTCCTGACAGGCTTTTGATAGTGGGCCGGGTTCCGATCCCGCAAAGCGGGAGAGAAGCCGGACGAAATACCCCAGAAATAATTAAATAAAATAACTCACTATCCGATCAGTATTCATAGGCAGGAAAACAATGAATCTTACATGATTCTATCATGGCATTACACAATAAAGGAGAGCAGATGAAAAAGTCTTACATCTTTTCTGCGTTATTTTTGATCGCCTGTTTGTGCGTCTTCTTAAGCTGTGGCGATGACAGCAGCAGCAGCGATCCATGCTACACCCTGACGACATCAGTAATCGGCTTGGGAACGGTTGAGGTAACTCCAGTTGCCGAATGCTATAATCAGGGAGCGCAGGTTCAACTGACCGCAACTCCCGCCTCCGGCTACGGGCTGCACAACTGGTCGGGAAATTATATTTTCCAGGGTGACGAGGATGAGGACAGCGACGTAATCATAGTTTTCGGAACCAGTAACATATCATTGACGGCGAATTTCGTTGAGGTTTATACACTGGATGTTAATGTCGATCCGCTTTCCGGTGGAACAGTGAGCGTTGAACCCGATCTGGATTATTACATGGATGGCGAAATTGTGACCCTGGTGGCTTCGCCAGCCACTTTACACGGTTTTTCCCACTGGTCGGGAAATTATATTTTCCAGAGTGGCGAGGAGGATGACAGCGAGGTGGACATAGTCTTCGGGACCAGTAATATATCATTGACGGCGAATTTCGTTGATGTTTATACACTGGATGTTAATATCGATCCGCTTTCCAGTGGAACAGTAAGCGTTGTACCCGATCTGGATTATTACATGGATGGCGAGACTGTGACCCTGGAGGCTTCGCCGGCCATTTTACACGGTTTCTCTCACTGGATCAATGCTTCGGGCACCTATACTCTTAATCCAATTGAATTGACTTTTGACGGCCAGGATGAAGAGATTACAGCGATTTTCGGCCGACTCGAGAACGAGCCTGATTGCGGCGTGGATTACGATGATAACTTCAACGGCGGATGCAACTCCACACCGCCGGTTTTTCAGGATATAGTCGATGGTCAGATTTACCTGGGCACATCGGGCACTTTCATTTTTGAAGGTTCGAACTACCGGGATACCGACTGGTTCAGATATGTGGCCTCCCAGAACATGGCGCTGACCTTCACGGGAGTGGCTGAATTCGCGTTCCTTCTTTTCATCATAGATGGGACTGATGGCTGCGATTCAACATATACGATTCTCGACGACAACAGTGGCAACACGAACGATACCGTTACAGTGACAGCTATTGTCTCGGCCGGAACATACTGGATGTGGGCCGGTCCGTCAGTATTTGAGGGTTATCCCTGTCCGGCTGACTATAAAGTCTGGTTCACAGCCGTGCCGATCGTCCAGGGGGCGTTCTCAGAACCGCGCCCGGTTGCCTCAGAAGCTCTAAGCAACAGGCGGCTTCGCTAAAGAACTCAGCGATTCACGGGTGTTAAATTAAGCGACAGAATTGATAAGAAAGGCGGGAGAGACATCCCGCCTTTGACAGATGACAAAAGGAAGTCTTTCAAAGGACTTCCTTTTTTTCTGCAGTTCTCGGCCCGTCAACGACGGATATTCAGATCTACTGAATCTCCAGAGAGAGCCTCAGCGGACAAAATATCTTGACATCTCAATCGCCGCTTATTCCTTAGACCACGAGGAGTCGATATTGCTGAGAATAGTCCTGATAATACTGGCCGCACTTATACTGTACAGGCTATTATCGTCTCTGCTCCGGATTACAGCGAGGAAACCTCCGCGGGAAATGCCGAAGAGAAAGCGGCCGGGAAAAGAGGTCGGCGAGGGGTGGATTGTGGATGATAAAGTTGACGAAGAGGGGAAGGATAAGTAGGCCAACATCACCGCAGCGTTGACTATTCTTCCCATTTTTGAGGTAAGAGATGATGGAATTCCGTAATCAAGTTGTGCTAATAACCGGCGGGTCGCGAGGGATCGGCGCGGCTACCGCCAGGCTATTCGCCGAACTGGGCGCCGACGTTGCAATCAATTATTATGCGAATAAATCTGAGGCCGAAAAAGTCAAAGCGGATATCGGAAAGATGGGGCGGAAATGCCTGATTGTGAAAGCCGATGCAGGCAAAAGGGCTGATTGTGAGAATCTCGTTAAAGCCACTATCGATGAATTCGGGAAACTCGATATCCTCGTTAACAATGCCGGCATCTGGACCGAGGCCGCCATCGAGGATATGACCGACGAGATCCTCGACCGCACCATCGACGTTAATCTCAAGGGCTGTTTCTATACCACCTCGGCGGCCGTCCCATATATGAAAAAACAGAAATCGGGCAATATAATCTTCGTATCCTCCACTGCCGGTCAACGGGGTGAGGCTTGGCACTCTCACTATGCGGCAACCAAAGGCGCCCTGATATCGCTGACTAAATCGCTAAGTGCGGAGTTGGCGGCCCGCGGGATCAGGGTCAACTGCGTAGCGCCGGGCTGGGTCGATACCGACATGAGCCACGACGCGTTGACAGGCGCGGACGGCCCCCAATATGTCTCGCTTATACCATTAGGGCGGGGAGCTACGGCCACGGAGCTTGCAGGACCCATCGTTTTTCTGGCCTCCGAATGGGCGAGTTTCATAACCGGCGAGATTCTCAATGTCAATGGCGGCGCAGTACTTGCGGGATAGCCCAAAACTCTATCTTCGCAGAACGGCCTTTTTGGCCTTTATAGTTGACATCCAATATGGCAAAGGATATTATGCGTGATACGGATATGTGTAACGTGAGAAATTGATGTTTGTGGACAGTCTAATGGATTTTTCCAGCGTTTTTGCCCCCATCTCCAGCCAGTTAGAAGAATTTGAATCGGAATTAAAGAGAGTCCTTGAAACAGACTCTCCCATCATCCGCCGCGTAACGGACCATCTTTATGGTTCGTCCGGCAAACGTCTGCGGCCGGCACTTTTGTTTCTCGCCTCGGCCGAAAAGAATCAATCCTCCCTTTACGCTGCTCTGGCGATCGAGCTGATTCATACCGCCACTCTTCTTCATGATGATGTGATAGATGAATCCATTACACGGCGAGGTATCAAAACCGTCAACCATAAGTGGAACAATCTTGTTTCGGTTTTGATGGGGGATTATTTCTTTGCCAGAGCGTTCGGTATGCTGGTGAAAGCCGACTCCCCCGGGCTTATGGAGACATTTGCCGTGGCTACACAACGAGTTTCCACGGGGGAACTCAACCAGATACTTTTTGCTGGCAATTTCGATATCGTCGAGGAGACATACTTAAACATCATCGCCGACAAGACAGCATCGTTGTTCGCCTGCTCGGCGGAGGGCGGCGCTATCTGTTCCGGGCAAAACGGTGATGTTCGCCGGGAGCTGAAAAGCTACGGCGAGAATATCGGGCTGGCATTCCAGATTACCGATGATATCCTCGATTTGATAGGGGAGACGAAGAAAACCGGAAAGTCGCTGGGATCGGATATACGCGAGGGCTGGGTTACCCTGCCGTTGATAAAAGCTCTAAAAAATGATAATGGAAATTCCCGTGAGAAATTCAAGAAGATTCTGGGCGGCGATGTTGGCCAGGCCGATATCGCTGAGGTAGTGAATTTCGTAAGGGATAATGGCGGAATTGAGTATGCGGAACAAAAAGCCCGACATTACGTTGAAAGGGCGGTAGATATTCTCGGCGGGCTGGATGGCTTGCCAATGAGACCGGCGCTGGAGGATCTTGCGACTCTGGCGGCCATAAGGGATAGATAAACTTTCAAACATCATCGTGTAATGGTTCGCCACTCTGTTCGATAGCGTGAGTGGCTTTTTTGTTGAATAGAAATCGGTGCCTTTTATGGAAATCGCAGTATTATCGAGTCATTGGTTCTGGTATTCGTTCTTCACGCTGACAGGGATCATAGTCGGTGTAATATCATATCGCAGCAGCTTTCCTCCCCTGCGTCGGTTCTGGAGGATATTCCTGGCCATCCTCAGGGGAGTCATGATTCTCCTTCTGGGACTTTTCTTAATAGAACCTGTCTTGAATCTATATTCTTCGAAACTGGTGCAACCGGAGTTGGCGGTTCTGGTGGATCACTCCAGGAGTATGGACGTTGCTCTCGAAGGCAGTTCCAGGATAGATCTTGCCGATAGCCTCACCCGGCAGATATTATCCAATCTTGGAGACGATTATAAGCTCTTTTCTTTTTCGGACAGCTTGTTCCAGATAGAAGATTTCCCGATAACCTCAGATCTCCGGGGGGATGCCACATCCATAGAACGAGCATTGCAGGATATTGGATCCAGGAAGGATTTCGATGGGTTTAGCGGGATTCTCTTGATAACGGATGGCCGTCAGAATCTTGGAGGTGATCCGGTTAAAGCCGGTATGAAACTTAACATCCCGGTTTATACTTTGACGGTCGGGGAGACGATCGGAGAATCCAATCTCGCTATCGATGAGGTGATATCACCGGCAATTGCATATAGCGGTGATATTTTCAGAATACAGGCACAAATAGGCGCCGAAGGGATCGAGGCTAAGAAATCAAGAGTCTATCTTAAGATTGGCAACAGGGTAGTTGCGGAGAGACCTTTCAATATTCCCCGTGAAGGACGCAAGACAGAAATAGAGTTTGACATAACGGCGCCGGCGCCGGGCGTTTATGAATATGCCATTTCGATTCCCGTATTGGACAGGGAGAGAGAAAGTGTCGACAACGAGCGGATATTAGTAGTCAGGGTATTGAAAAATAAAATCAGAATATTTCTTGGGTCGGGGTCTTTAGATTGGGAATACAAATTTATCAATCGGTCGCTATCAGGATTCGATGAATTCGAGGTGGACGGTGTGTTCCCGGAAGGTGGTGGCAGGTTCTCATCGTCCGGCGTTCCCGGAAGTTTAGAAGATCTTGAGAAATACGATATTGTATTGCTTGTGGATAGTTCGCCCCGGAAGCTGCGGATGGCAGTCTCAGATCTGAAGAAATACGTGGAGGATGGAGGATCGCTCATTTATGTGGCAGGCGCAAGTTGTCTTTCGGATATTGGTTCATTCGGTGATCTGCTCCCGTTAGATCTGCGGAAACCGGTAATCATGGAAGGCGAATTCTTTTTCGAGACCACGCCGGCTCAAAAGCATCATGCCGCCGCCGAGGGGGATATCGCCGCCGCTGATCGCTGCGTGGCCGCCGAAGTCGAAGTTCGCCTCGATGAGCAGCACGGAGGCGCCTGCCTGGCATGCCGCGATGGCTGCCGGGAGCCCGGTTGCTCCCGCCCCAACGACTACGATATCGGCTTCGTCTGCCCAGCTTCGCTCTTCGACCCTTGGTTCTTAGTCTCCTGGCC